>Ga0116186_1002696_pt1 | contig 15795 bp, 16 predicted proteins | sample AD_JPNNA4_MetaG_FD_89806 | JGI IMG/M metagenome (GOLD analysis project Ga0116186, IMG submission 89806) | Active sludge microbial communities of municipal wastewater-treating anaerobic digesters from Japan - AD_JPNNA4_MetaG | ecosystem: Engineered > Bioreactor > Anaerobic > Digestate | place...
CGGCATAACTTTTCTTTTTTAATTTGGAATCTTTGATTACCCTAATATAAACATAATTCTTTGTTTTACTTTCTTGATTAGTCGAGTATAGATAAATAAATTTGTCATCTGGCGACAGAATTAATTCGTTGGTTTTAGCAACTTGCGAAAAACCCATTTTGGGAAGAAGTAGAAATAATAATGCAAATAGAAATGGTTTCATATAATGGTTTTGATTTAGAAAATTACTTGAATTATTTTAATTTGATCCTTTAATAGCAATTGGTAGTGAATAGATAAACTTTACTTTTTGCCCTCTATATTCGGCTGGTCTAAAACCATCATAATTTGTTAAGATTCGTATAGCCTCTTGACCAGTACCATAACCAATGTCTCTAAGAACTCTAGGCTCAACAACTCTACCATCTGCATCAACTATAAACCGAACAAAGACTTTTCCTTTAGCTCCATCAGGCAGTAAATTAGGTAATCTGTAATTTTTCCAGATGTATTTGTCAAAATCCTCCATGTCGATTTTTGGCTTAGGTAAAATTAGAACTTTGGTGTATTTATAAGACACCTTGTTTTCATCCCAACTTTCACCTGAAATTAATTTTCCATCTTTGTACGTTTCTTTAAAAGTAGATTTTAATTTTAAGAATGAGCCTTCCCAAACCCCTTCTGGAAATCCATTTTTTATTTCTCCTTTTGAGGAGGCATTTTCTCCTTTATCTTCAAAAAAACCATTGCCGTCAACCACTTTATGCTCACCTTTTTCATCCCAAAATTGGTTTATTTTATGTTGTAAAATGTCTTTTTTTTCATTCTCAATATATTCTCCTTCTAATCTTTTAGCGCCATTTTCATACCATTGATAATCTTTACCATTTGCACGTCCTTTGACATAATTATACACTGTTTTTTTAGCGCCATTTTCATAATAATATGTTCGTTCTCCTTCAAATGAGTAGCCATCCTTGGTTCTTGAAGTCCCCTCCATTTCTAACACTCCTGAACGATAGTAATCAAGAACAACATAACTTTCTTTGTTTAATTTGTAATCTTTGATTAATCTGATATATTTAAAATCCTTTGATTTGGTTTCTAATCGCATAGAGTCTGTGTAAAGCAATCTATCATTGGGAGAAAGAGCAAATTCCTTATTTCCTAAAACTTGCGAAAAAATCATTTTGGGAAGAAGTAGAAATAATAATGCAAATAGAAATGGTTTCATAAAATGGTTTTGATTAAGAGTGTTTTTTGAATAATATATTGTTTTAAAAACTACCAATTTCTATTTGTGTTTTTAATCATTTCAGATGGGTTAGGTGTTTTTTTTGTATTGCTTGATCCCGCTGATTGAATGAAGATAGGTAATGTAAATTCAGATTTTATCTTTTGTCCTCTTTTTAATTCTGGAACCCATTTGTAGCTCATAATAACTCTTAAGGCTTCTTCGTCAACTCCGTAACCAATGCCTCGCAGAATTTTGGGATTAACGGCTTTACCATCTGTGTCAATAATAAAAGTACTAATGATTTTTCCATTTAATCCTTCTACCTCAGGGACTTTAAAGTTTTTGGAGATGTATTTATAAAATATTGCCATTCCGCCGTTTGGTTCTGCTTTTGTGCCTAATGAATTATAAGAAGTTTTTATATTATTTTCATCGGTAATGATTCCCGAAATAAATTTTCCATCACCATAGCTTTCCGTGTATTTGTTTTCAGGATTTATTTGCCATCCTTCCCAAACACCATTTTTATATCCGTTTTTTAATTTTCCTATACCATAGAATTTGCTGGAACTTTCTTCATAATCACCATTCCCATTAATCACTATTTGAACATTGTCTTTGCTCCAGTATTGGATAATTTTGATTTTATTTTGTTGTTCTTTTTCGTTTGGGGTATATTCAATTTCTTTTTTGGGATTGCCATTTTCATACCATTCAAACTCTTTTCCGACTAGAACTTTATTCGAATAATGGCAGACTTTGTGTTTGTTGCCATTTTCAAAATACAAGGTCAATTCTCCCTCTTTTACAAAATTATCTTTATTTTTTGAAAACCCTTCTGTTCGTTTTGCACCCGATTTGTAGAATTCTTTGAATTCATAAAGATCTAAATTTGAATAATAATCTTTGACTATTCTATAATATTTATAGTCGTGTTTGGTAGCTTCATTCCAAGTGGAATCTAAATAAATCATTTTGTCATTTCTAGAAACTTGCGAAAAAATCATTTTGGGAAGAAGTAGAAATAATAATGCAAATAAAATTGGTTTCATAAAATGGTTTTGATTATGAAACGAATGTACTACTTTTAATACAACCCTGCAACCTCTCCATACACAAATTCCAAAAATCTTTCCTCTTCTACGGTAAAAGAATTTAGGACGTGGCTGTAAATCTTCTCCTATTGATATAAAAAACTTTCTAAGTGATAGGTTTTTTATACATCAAGTATTTTATAAAATGGCTAACAAAACGGGTTAATTGTAAAAAAGCATTAATTTTAGCACTTATAGTTGTGATTTATTGCAACCACAATTTTCTAAACTCCATTTTTTTATCATAATCACTCGCTTGTTTTTCGATATTAAAATACCGATGTCCACGAGGATCATTGCCCACTCCAGCCAAATAAGCCCAATTGCCCCAATTGCTGCACACATCATAATCAATCAATTGTTCTTCAAAATAAGCGGCTCCCCAACGCCAATCCATATTCAATTCATTACAGAAATAACTCGCCACATTTTGACGTCCACGGTTACTCATAAAACCAGTTTGCTTTAATTCGATCATATTGGCATTGATAAAATCAGAGTTAGTGGTTCCGTTTATCCATTGAGAAAGCAACTTTTCGTTCAAGGATTTTGAGTTTGTTTTTTCGGATTTGATACCTTCATACAAAAAGAATTTGGTTTGGTATTTTTTGAACATAAATCTGAAAAAATCCCTCCACAACAATTCGAAAACCAACCAATAAGTAGATTCGTTGGCACCAAATTGTGATTCGTATTTTTTAATTTCAGCATAAATGAATCGAGGCGAAATACAGCCCATAGCCAGCCAAGCCGAAAATTTAGACGAATAATCGGTACCCACCATTTTGTTTCGGGTTTCTTTGTAACTAGACAAGCATTGGGTGTCAAAAAAATAATGTTTTAGTCTTTTTAACGCCTCTGTTTCACCACCTTTGAAAACTATTGCGGCTCTTGAATCGATTTTGGTTTTCTTTAAACCCAACTCCTTTAAACTAGGTAATTTCAATTCAGGCAGTGTTGGTGAGTTGATTTTATTTGGGCTGTCAAATGGTTTTCGAATCGTAGCATCTTGTTCGGTTTTCTTTCTAAAATTAGTAAAAACATCGGGAATATTTTTTATTAAAAACGGCAAGCCTTCGGCGTGATAAAGGGTGCTCGTGCTAACCGTTTCTAATTCGCATCGCAATTTGAACAAGGCTTCACGAACCAAATCCTCGGTTTTATGCTCTTCAAAAGCGACTTCTCGTTTGGCAAAAACTTTTTGCGCTCTAAATTGTTGAACCAATTTAGGAATTTCAACTTCGGGTTTGCCTTTTACAACCACCAATCCCGACCCCAAAGCTCTTAGGTTTTTATCTAAATCGGTTAACGATTCGAGTAAAAATTGTGCTCTAAAAGAACCTGTTTTCTTGAATCCATAAACCGTAGTTTCAAAATGAGCATCGTCCAAACAATACACCGGAACAATTTGCTCGCTTTGTGTTATGGCCTTAGTCAGGGTTTCGTTATCGGCTATTCTTAAATCAGTTTTGAACCAAACTATAGTTGTTTTCATTTTTTTGAGTTTCAGGCTTCAAGTTTAATTCCTCGAAGTTTTGATTCGATTTGTTTTTTTGCCACAGATTTCCACAGATTTATTTATATAAATATGTGTAATTTGAATTTGCTAACTCCTTAGTGGCTAAACCCAGAGGCCGTTTAATGTTCCACAACTTGAAACCTTAAACTTGAAACTATTTTTTTATAAATCATTTATGTTTTTCAAATAATAATCGGCTTGTTGTAATAATGCGACTTTATCTTCGGGTTTCATTTTGTGCCAAACATTGTACATCATTCCAATGCGGGGATTTTTGCCCAATTTATCTTCGTTTTTATCATAAAAATTCCAATACAAACTGTTGAAAGGACAGGCTTTATCGCCTGTTTTGACGGCTTTTTTATAAAAACAAGAACCGCAATAATGACTCATTTTATCGATATAGGCCGCCGAACTCACATAGGGTTTTGTAGCTACAATGCCACCATCGGCAAACTGACTCATTCCTCGGGTATTGGTAATTTCGACCCATTCGATGGCATCAATATAAATGCCCAAATACCAAGCATCAACCTCGTCGGGATGAACTCCTGCCAAAAGCGCAAAATTCCCTGTAATCATCAAACGTTGAATATGATGTGCGTAAGCAAAATTCAAAGATTGATTAATGGAATCTTTCAGACAATTCATTTTGGTTTTTCCAGTCCAGAACCAATCGGGTAGTTTTTCTTGGTTGTCAAAATAATTCATCGTAGCAAATTCGGGCATTTTGTGCCAATAAATGCCTCGCACATATTCTCGCCAGCCAATAATTTGACGCACAAAACCTTCCAATTGATGATAGGCAATTTCATCAGGGCGATTTTTCCATTCTTCGATGGCTCTGTTGATGACTTCCAACGGTGAAATCAGTTTTACATTCATCGAAAACGAAATTCGAGAATGATACAACGACCATTCGTTAGGCGTCATCGCATCTTGATAACTGCCAAAAAGCGACAAACACTCGGTGACAAAAAAATCCAATAATGCTAAAGATTGTGCTCTTGTTGTTGGCCAAACGAATTGTTTTGCATCAATAGTTCCAATGGTTTTGATATTGGTTTTATTGATTTCCGTTACAATTTCAGAAACGTTATTATCGAAAACTAACGGCGGAATTGGTTTGTGATTCTTGGGTAATTTTTTGCGATTGTCGTCATCATAATTCCATTTTCCAGTCAAAGGTTTGTCGCCTTGCATTAATACATTGTGCTTTTTTCGCATAAAATGATAGAAACTTTCCATTAAAAAGTTTTTTTTGCCTTCGAAAAAGTCGCCCAACTCCTTTCTCGAACTCATAAAATGTTCAGAATCGACAGTCGAATAGGAGATGACAAGCGTTTGACAAAAGTTTTTCAACAATTCATCCAGTCGGTATTCATCGGGCAATTGGTATTCGAAATGGCTGAAATTTTCTTTTTCAATAAGATAGTTTAGGTTTTTATCGAAAGATTGAAAGTTATTTGCATCACTCAAATGAAAATATATTACCTGATGATTTTTTGATTGTAATTCTTTGGCAAAATTTTGCATCGCCGAAAAAAAACCAACAATTTTTTGAATATGATGTGAGGTATAATCAGTTTCGGATCTAACTTCCATCATTACATAAGTCACCGAATCATCCGTAGTTTGAAACCAAGAATGATTGCTGTTCAATTGATCGCCGAGAATTAACCTGAGGGTTTTTGACATTTTGTTATTTTTTTGCCACAGATTCAAAAGATTAAAAGAATTTTAAAAATCTCACAGCAAAAAAATCTGTGAAAATCATTTTAATCTGTGGCTAAATTATTTTTTATTCATTCGGCATTTATCGCTACAATATTTCACTTCCTCCCAAACTTTTTCCCATTTTTTGCGCCAAGCAAAAGGTTTTTGACACACCAAACAGGTTTTATGGGGCAGGTTTTGTTTTTTTACGCTTTTCATTTTTAGGTTTATTGGGGTTTGAAATGTGTTTCTTCAAAATCCGTTTGCCTTCTTGTTTTACCTCGTCTTTTTTGCGAAAACTCCACACTATGTCGCTGGCATATTTTCGAGTTTCTTCAATATTTACAATAGGTTCTGGATAATCCAATCCGATTTTGCATTTGTAAAATTGTTGCTCCATTTCGTTCATTTTCCAAGGTTCGTGTAACAAATCAACGGGAACTTCGGCTAATTCAGGAATCCATTTTTTGATAAAAATCCCTTCCGAATCGTGCTCTTCAGAGTTTTTAATGGGATTGTATATTCGAATGGTATTGATACCTGTTGTACCCGATTGCATCTGAATTTGCGGATAATGAATTCCGGGTTCGTAGTCTAAAAATTGGCGTGCTAAAAAATGCAATTCCCGCCAATCTTGCCATAAATTGAAGGTAAAAAAAGAAACGACCATCGCACGCATTCTGAAGTTGATATAGCCCGTTGCCACCAAGCATCGCATACACGCATCCACTATGGGAACGCCTGTTTTGCCTTCTTGCCAAGCTTTGATATAGGTTTCGTTTTTGGGTTTTATCAAGCTGTCATACGCCCGATTGACGTTTTCAAATTCCATTCGGCATTCGTCTTCAAATTTTTGCATAAAATGACAATGCCAGTGCAAACGGGAAACAAAATTCAGTACCGCTCGTTTGTTTTTGGCGGTTTCATAAAACTGATTCGTATATTGATAAATAGCTCGCATACTGATATTTCCATACGCTAAATAAGGAGACAATCGGCTACAACCTGTTCGGCTCAAGGCAGGTTTTGAGATGTGTTTGCTGTAATTGATATAACGTTCTTTGACAAAACTATCCAAATACCTCCAAGCCAAATCTTCGCCACCCTGTTGGAAATTTTTATGGGGAGTTGTAATTGCTTCGGATAGTTTTTCTCCTTTTATAGTATCATAAAAATCCGTGTCTAAAGCAATTAAGTTCAAATCGGATTCTTTTAGGATTTTTGGTATGGATCGCATTACGTTTTCCCAGCGTTTGTCCCAGTCGCTTCTCGATTTTAATTTTCGAATTACACCGTGGAGTTGAAATTCTTTCCAAACGATGTTATTGTCTTTAAAGAATTTTTGCATTGCAATATCTCTGTCAAAAGTCAATTTATTGCCAATTTCTTGATGTGAAAAAACCGTTTGAACGTCGAATTTTTTAATTAATTCAGTAAAAACAGTAGCAACTTCCTTTTGAAAAAAATATAATTTAGAGTTTGTTGCTTCTAATTTTCGTTGCAAATTTTGAATCGATTCGTAAATAAAACGCCAATGCCTCAGATCGGCATCGTCATAATTCATAACCGATGGTTCGAAAAAATACACCAATAACAAAGGTATTCCCGATTGATGGGCGTGAAACAATGCTTCGTTATCAAAGAAACGGAGGTCGCGTTTGAACCAAACAATATTGATGGCTTTTTTGTTCAATTTTTAGGCAATAGAAGTTAATTCTTTGTCGGGTTTAGCATAACTCAATCGGTCTAATTGCACGGTTTTATGATAGCTATCTAATCCCGAACAAGTAATGGTATTCGCTTTTTCGAGGTTGATAAAACCATCTTCACCAAGGCAGTTTTCAGGAACATAAACTTCTTTAATTTCGCCAATAACCATTATGGTATTGTTGATGCTAATATCGATTCGCTCTTTGAATTCAACTCCAAATTGAATGTTACTTTCGGCAACAAATGGGGCTTTAAAATTGTTTTTGAACTCTGGTTGCAAACCCGTTATGTCAAACTCAGAAATATCCGAGTCGTATCGTGCCGAAGTTTGATGTGCTTGTTGGTATATATTTTCGTTAATGTGATTGATGGTGTAATAACCCGTTTCTAAGATGTTGCGTAACGTATCTCGCTCTGGAGGACTTGGTCTAAATATCAAAGCAATCAACGAAGGATTAGCCCCAATATGGAAAATTGAACTAAAAATCCCCAAGTTGGTTTGCCCTTGTTTATTGACAGTTCCTAGCAAGGAAACACTCTTGAATCCGCCCAAACTATTAATAAAATGAACACGTTCTTGTTTTTCCATATTCATTATTGCCTCAAAAGAAAAGTGTTTTTTCATTATTGTTTTGTATTTTGATTGATAAAAATCCATTTTTTGTCACTATTCAATAAGAAGGAACCAATATGTTCTTTGTTCCATTCTTGCGGAGAAATGATAGACAAAAAATAAGTGCTGTCGGCAGCGATATAAAGATGATATATTTCACCAACAACGGGTTCAAACGAGAATTTTGCATTGTAAATCAGTTCATTCCATTCAAATTCTTCCATTAATTTCTGATATTGAAGCCTCAATTCGTTGAATTTGCTTTCAAACTCTTTGTTTACATTTTGAATGCCTCTATTTTTCCAAGAAACAACATCATCTGTTTTGATAATTGGTGCGCCAACATTGGTAGCATAAGGCAAAATATGGGCGTTATATCCTTGTTCTTTCGAGAAAACAACATTGTCTGGAACTTCTTTTTGTATCATCGTTTGGTTATTTTGTTGTTTGAAATAGCTCTTTGTCTGTTGCACTTAAATCGGTCAATGCCTTCGATACGCTTGGCTAGATGCTTGGTTTTGCAATCTTCAACACGTTTTCGCCACAATTTGTAACTCGAAAATTTGAGTTCTTTTTTCATCAAGGCTTTCACATCGGCTTCTGCCAATCCGAATTGAAATTTAATGGCATCAAATGGGGTGCGGTCTTCCCAAGCCATTTCGATAATTCGATTAATTGCAATAGCATCTAAATCTGTTTTTGATAATGTTGATATTATTTTGTTTAATTAAAATTAAATAAAGTTAAACAAAATTAAATAATTAAATTTCAAATCCCATTATAATTACAAATAAAAAATCCGTTGCTTAAATTTAAGCAACGGATTAAATAAATAATGGAGTAGTTTTATTAAAAAAGAGTCGCCACTTGCTGGTTCACAAATTCCAAAAATCTTTCATCTTCTTCGGTAAAGGGATTCAGCACATGACTATCGATGTCTATTTGTCCAATATTTTCGCCATTTACAAAAAGTGGCACAACAATTTCGGACTTTACGGTAAAACTGCAGGCTATATAATTGTCTTGCGCAGCGACATCAGGAACTACAAAATTAGAGTTAGAAACCGCCACTTGTCCACAAATGCCTTTCCCAAAAGGGATAACGGTATGATCGGTTTCTGCGCCAACATACGGACCAAGATGCAGAGTTTTCGTGTCGTGATTGGCGAAGTAAAATCCAACCCAATTGTAATATTCAATAGAATTACTCAGCAATTCACAAATTTTCAATAGTTTTTCTTCTCTTGAAAGAGTGGAATTTGAGATAATTTCGGTTACTTTTGGTTTTAATTCTTCGAAAGTCATATTCAGTTATTTTTTGTAAAAGTATTTAAAAAAGTGGGAAGTTTGAAGTAGAAAGTTTGAAGTGAAAATTGTCTTCTATTTTTATATAAATTTGTTAAAAATTTTATTTTGAAAAAATATTTTATTCTCTACAAACCCTTTCTGCTGTTTTTAGGCAAGTTTTTACTAACCTATTTACTGTTGACCTTCATCTACCAAAGCTATCTTGGTCAATTTGATGTCAAGAAATTAGAACTAGATGGATTTACTAAAACAGTAGCCCAACAAACTAAAGACCTAATGCTTTTCTTTGATTGTGATGTAAAATCCTCACCCAACATCAAAGAACCCGCAGTGAATTTGTTCTACAATCAAAAGCATATCGTTCGAATTATTGAAGGTTGCAACGCATTGAGCGTAATCATCTTGTTTGTTTCATTTATCATTGCCTTTTCTGGAAAACTAAAATCGACTGTTCTGTACATCATTGGCGGAAGCATTCTCATTCACATTCTGAACGTTTCTAGAATTGCGCTTTTGTGTGTTTTGATCTATTATTATCCAAACCAGCAACATCTTTTGCACGGAGTTTTATTTCCTTTATTTATTTACGGAGTCGTTTTTTTGTTATGGATTATTTGGGTCAATAAATTTTCAAAATATGCTACAAAAACTGCTTAATCACAAAGCGAGAATTGCATTGGCAACGCTTTTTGCAATTGGATTGGTTGTAATACGAGCCTACGAAGACAGCTTGTTTTACGACCCTTTTTTGAATTATTTCAAAACTGATTATTACAATTTGCCCATTCCAGAAATAGACAATTTCAAATTGTTTTTGGGTTTATTTTTCAGATATTTTATGAATACTGTGCTGTCATTAGCCATAATTTATGTTCTATTTAAAGATATTGACGCTATAAAATTTGCTTCGTTTTTGTATTCTCTGTTTTTTGTAATCCTCATTATTGCTCTCTTTTTTATTCTTTTAAATACTGGAGAAACGAACAAAATGGGCTTGTTTTACATTCGACGATTCCTAATTCAGCCGCTATTTTTGTTGTTATTTCTTCCTGCTTTTTATTATCAAAAACAAAAGAAATAGGCCTTTGAGTGTCTAAACGTCAAATAATATTGAAATATATTTCGTTATATTTACCAATCACCAATTACATAGCTATGTTTAAAGATTTTTTTTGTAAAATAGTATTGCTTTTCGTAGCTACTTCGACACTTGCACAAACCCAAACCGAGATTATTCCACCTTATAATATCAAAACGATATCATTCATACAAAGCAACGAAAATGTAGTTCCAATATTCAAATTAGGTGATGGATTCCAATTTCAATTTGATGATTTATTCGGAAACGAAGCCAATTATTACTTCGAAATTGTGCATTGTGATTACAATTGGATTCCCACAGACATTCCAAAAACCGATTACATGAAAGGTTTCGATGGACAAAGAATTCAGGAATACGAAAACTCCGTTAATACTTTACAAATGTATTCGCATTACAAATTACCCATTCCCAATCAGTATATGCAATTGCGCATAAGTGGCAATTATATCTTGAAAATCTTAAACGAAAGCCGAGATGTTATTTTATCTCGAAAATTCATCGTTTATGAAGATCTTGTAACCGTTCCGATGCAAATTAAAAGAGCTCGAACAGCCAATTATTTGGATTACAAACACAATGTTGAATTTTCAATCAAGTCGCAAGCTATTAATTTTCAAAACCCCTTGAAAAACATAAAAGTTTGCCTAATGCAAAACGGACAATTGAATACTGCCATCCAAAACATAGTCCCGCAATACACCATTGGCAATGATTTAATTTATAAATATGACACACAAACTCAATTTTGGGCTGGCAACGAGTTTTTGTATTTTGACAATAGCGACATCCGATCTGCTGGCAATAACATTTCTCGAGTAGATTCAAGCAGCGGAATTTATAATACAAATTTATACACGAATAATGCCAGAGCAAATTACCCTTATTCTTTAACTCCAGACGTGAATGGAAATTTTGTGGTTCGCAACATTGGTGGCACCAAAAACGAGATTGAAGCTGATTATGCTTGGGTTTATTTCAGTCTATCGGCGCCTAGTTTTATGAAAAACAAAGGCATTTATATTACTGGAATGTTCAATAATTACAGCCTGTCGCCAGAGTACAAAATGGATTTCAACAAAGAAAAAAACACTTACGAAAAAGCCATTCTCATCAAGCAAGGATTTACTAATTTTCAATATCAAATCGCCGACGACAAAGGAAATATCGACGCAGAAAATGCTATAGATGGTAATTTTTGGCAAACCGAAAATGAATATATCCTACTGGTTTATTATCGAGAAAACAACGATAGATACGAAAGAGTTATCGGAAAAGCCTCAGCCAATTCTAGAGATGCCATCAATTAAAAAAATTTCTTATAAAAGCACAATTAACTCTTTTTTTTGTAAATTTGCGATTATCAAACTCATTTGTAACACTTTGCTATCTATGGTTTCTCAAATTACAAGAGGTATAAAAATAACCGTTTTGACTAGTTTTGAAGGCACTTACTTCAAAAACTACAAAATCCATTTTGCCTTTAGTTATGAAATCACCATCGAAAACCACAGCAAAGATTCCGTTCAATTAATATCACGCCATTGGGACATTTTTGATTCCCTAAATAATGCCGAAGTAGTTGATGGCGAAGGCGTAATTGGGAAAAAACCAGTTTTAAAACCAGGAGAATTACATACTTATAACTCTGGTTGCCTACTAGCTTCACCATATGGCGCAATGAAAGGGTATTTCAATATGGTTAATTTCACCTCAACAAAAACCTTCAAAGTAATTGTGCCAACATTCCGTTTGTGTGCTCCTTTTGCCTTAAACTAATAGTTCAATTTCAATTAATCACATCTATTATCTTTTAGTTAAATTTTATATTTTTCAAACAATCCTTTGTACTTTTGTGAAAATTTTCTAATTCTCAAATAAAAAACATATGCCTAAAGGATTTTTCAATGTACCAAAAGCCGTAAACGAACCTGTAAAATCGTATGCACCCAATTCCCCAGAAAAAGCTGCCGTTCTAGCTGCTTATAAAAAAATGTGGGACTCCAAAATCGATGTTCCACTTTACATTGGAAGTGAAGAAATTAGAACTGGCAATACTCGAAATATGACCGCACCTCACGATCATAAACACGTAGTTGGAACCTATCATCTTGCCGAAAAATCACATATCGAAAAAGCGATTGCCAATGCCCTTGAAGCCAAAACCAAATGGGCGAATATGGCTTGGGAACAACGCGCAGCCATTTTTCTAAAAGCTGCCGAATTGATTGCTGGTCCTTACAGAGCCAAAATAAACGCCGCAACAATGATTGCGCAATCCAAAAATATCTTTCAAGCCGAAATTGATGCAGCTTGTGAATTCATAGATTTCTTGCGTTACAACGTTGAATTTATGACTCAAATTTATGCCGACCAACCCAAATCAACTTCTGATGTTTGGAACAGATTGGAATACCGTCCGCTAGAAGGTTTTGTTTATGCTATTACGCCTTTCAACTTTACAGCCATTGCAGGAAATCTTCCAGCAAGTGCCGCTATGATGGGAAATGTAGTAGTTTGGAAACCCAGCGACAGTCAAGTATTTTCTGCTAAAATCATTATCGATATTTTCAAAGAAGCAGGACTTCCTGATGGCGTTATCAACGTGGTTTTTGGTGATGCCTTGATGATTACCGATACCGTTTTGGCAAGTCGCGATTTTGCTGGAGTACATTTCACAGGTTCCACTCACGTGTTCAAAGATATTTGGGCAAAAATTGGAGCCAACATTCACCATTATAAAACCTACCCAAGAATCGTAGGCGAAACTGGTGGAAAAGATTTTGTTCTAGCGCATCCAAGTGCTAATGTGAAACAAGTTGCCACAGGAATTGTTCGTGGAGCATTCGAATTTCAAGGACAAAAATGTTCAGCAGCTTCAAGAGCCTATATTCCAAAAAGTATGTGGCCAGCCCTTAAAGACCAATTGATTACTGATGTAAAATCAATGAAAATGGGATCGCCAGAAGATTTTGGCAACTTCATTACCGCAGTAATCCACGAGGGTTCTTTCGACAAATTAGCGAGTTATATTGACCAAGCTAAAAAAGATGCCGATGCCGAAATTATTGTTGGTGGAAACTATGATAAATCCGTGGGATATTTTATTGAACCGACGATAATCGTAACAACCAATCCAAAATACACCACAATGGAAACCGAATTATTCGGACCGGTAATAACCCTTTATGTATATGAAGACGACAAATGGGAAGAAACTCTAAAACTGGTTGATTCTACTTCAGAATATGCTTTGACTGGAGCTATTTTCAGCCAAAATCGTTATGCGATTGAAGAAGCAACCATCGCTTTGCAAAACGCAGCAGGAAATTTCTACATCAACGACAAACCAACTGGAGCCGTTGTGGGAATGCAACCTTTTGGTGGAGCAAGAGCTTCTGGAACGAATGACAAAGCGGGTTCTGCCTTAAACTTGTTGCGTTGGGCTTCGCCTAGAACCATCAAAGAAACTTTTGTAACTCCAGAAGATTACAGATATCCGTTTTTGGGAGAATAATTTTTGAAGGTACGAAGTTAGAAATACGAGGTACGAAATTTAAAAACCCACAAGAATCAAGTAATTGAGTTCTTGTGGGTTTTGATTTTTAAACCAATGAGACTTTTTTTCCTGTCCTTGCTGCCTCATAAATAGCTTGTAAAATTGTAACGTCTTTAAGTCCTTCTTCGCCTGTAATATGACTTGGTAATTTTTTATTTTCTAAAATCAATTTTCCTATTTCATCAAGTTGTGTTTGTTGTTGATTAATTTCAGGAAAATTTAAATCTCCATTGCTTGTCCTTCCTTTAAATGGGCCATAACTTATAGCTGGACTTAGCTCAAAAAAACCGTCTTCTGCTGAAGCAAATAATCTGTCAACTCCACAATTATATGAACTTGCAGAATTACAAACTGCTCCGCTAGGAAAATTCAATTGCCAAGTAATTGATTCTTCTACTTCTGCAAATTTTATTTTATTGGTAACTGGTCCAAATTGTGCTGTTACTGAAATTGGCTCTTCACCCAAAATATAACGACTTGCCTGAACACAATAAATCCCAAGATTTATAAGCGGTCCTCCTCCTGATAATGCTTTCTTCGAATGCCAATCAATTGTATCACCTGTATTGTACCCTAAAGAAGTCTCTATCAAACGAACCTGACCAAACACTTTTTCTTGCCCCAATCGTTTCATTTCTAAATTATAGGGTTCATAATGCAAACGATAACCAACTGCTAATTGTACTCCGGCTTTATTACAAGCATCAATCATTTCTTGACAATCGCTTGCCGTAATTGCCATTGGTTTTTCAACAATAACGTGTTTTCCTGCCTTTGCTGCTCTAATTGCAAACTCTTTGTGCATAGCATTTGGCAAAACAACATAGACTAAATCAATGTCTTTATTATGTATGATTTCATCGAAATTCTGATAATTGTAAATATTTTTCTCAGGAATATTATATTTTTTTCCCCAATCTAAAGCCTTTGACGGTGTTCCTGTTACAACGCCTGCTAAACGACAATATTTAGAAATTTCTAAACCCTCAGCCAAATATCCCGCATAACGCCCTAAACCACAAAGGGCAATATTTAGTTTTTTACCGTCATACAAATTTTTACTGTTTTCTGACAAAGTCATAAATGATGGAAGCGATGCAATTACAGCAGTTGATCCAACACCAAGACCAAAATTATGTACAAATTTACGTCTAGAAATTTTTTTCATAGTTTTTAGTTTTACATTATAACCTTAAAGTAAGTCCATTACATATTACCAATGTTACAAAAAAAATCGTTTAAAAAATCAAAACCCACAAGAATTCAAGTTATTTGAGTTCTTGCGGGTTTTTGGCTTTAATCTTGTTTTTGAAGATATTTTTATTCACTTATCGATTTCATTTCGTTTGTCAATTCTATTTTTAATTTTTGAATATCATCCAACATATTATTCATTGTAAAGAGGAAAATTCCAGAACTTATTATTAAACCAAATATAAATTTAAAATCAGTAAACAGTCCTATTAGAGATACAATAAACACAATGCTTAAAATTATATATAAAGGAATAAATCTGTAATCAAAGCCTTTAATTCTAGTCTCAATTTTAATTCCATTTTTTGAATCAGTAATAATACCTTTAGCTACCGCTGTTGAATAGTTTAAAATGTTCATAGTAGAATTTATTTTCAGTTCAAAAGAATCATTTTTAAGTTTTCCAATTAATTTTTTATTACTCTTTTTTAAACTTAAAGAGTTCAAAAATTCTGACATAAAATCTATTCTAGAACTTTCTATACTATTGCTAAACTTGTCTACAAAACATTTTTTTTCAATGTTCAATTCCGTTATAAATATATCAGTAAATTTTTTCATTTTTTATTTAGTTTTCAATTGCCTTACGCCTGAAACTTCAACGGCAAATACACCACTTTCTTCGTTTCAAAAAACTCATTTTCAAAGAAGTCTGACAAATTATATTCGGTTGCTTTGGGGAAATCTTTTAATTCTTCGGTCAAATC
>Ga0116186_1002706_pt1 | contig 15747 bp, 12 predicted proteins | sample AD_JPNNA4_MetaG_FD_89806 | JGI IMG/M metagenome (GOLD analysis project Ga0116186, IMG submission 89806) | Active sludge microbial communities of municipal wastewater-treating anaerobic digesters from Japan - AD_JPNNA4_MetaG | ecosystem: Engineered > Bioreactor > Anaerobic > Digestate | place...
ATAACTTACTGTCGCGGTCCCGGAATTGTCACTCGCGCTCACCACAAACCCGCTGTCGGGAACGGTAGTGACCATACTCCCACTTGCCGGAACCTCTGAGCCAAATTCAGGTGCTGCTGTGTCATGAATAAATACTGTTCTTGAAGCAGAACCGGACCCATCACCGTCACTAACAGTAAGTGTAACTAAAAAGGTAGTAGCGGATTTATATATATGCGTGGCACTTGAAGATCCTGTCGTAATAACTCCATCACCAAAATTCCAAGTATATGTCTGATGGTTTGCATCTGCAGGTGCTGGATCGGGAGCGAGACCTGTGAATGTGATTGCATCACCAACTTCCGCACTTACAAGATTCCCTTCTTCAATGACTTGAAATTCTGCAAGTTCTCCATACCCGGAATCGCCATTCCAATCAAGGACTAACTTGATATATCTGGCCTCAATCTGGGCAAAAGAATGCTCCCCCATTACACACCCAGTAAGCAACCCATCATAGACTGGTGTATAGGTAATATCATCCGACGAAACTAGGACATGAGCCATGTTCGGCGGAAATCCACCTGATGTTTCCCTGAAACCACTGACTGTGCTAATTTTCCCAAGATCAAATTTGATCCATCTCGGAGATTCTCCTGCTCCTTCCCAATAGGTGTTCCAGTTCCCATCAATGGTATTTTGAGCTTGTGCTTCATTCACTTCTGCTGTCACAACGAGTGCCGGAATCGGCATAATCATAACTGCAGGGGCAACGTTCTCGATAGAGAGTGTCGTGCTCGCTTGAACAATATTCACTCCATCACTTACTTCTAGCAAAATCGTGCTGAAATAATCGTCATCCCAACTTTCGAGTTTTATCGGTGAATTACTCCATGTTGTCCAAGAATTACCGTTATTGAAACTCCACCTATATTGTAAGGGTGCTCCCTCGGGATCACTTGATCCTTCTGCAGTGAAGGTAACAGAACTGCATCGCTCCTTTGCGATATACGGGCCATTTATTAAAGCAATTGGTGGTTCGTTGGTAATTTTCACTGTAGTATAGATTAGAGTATTACGGTTGTAATTGTGTGAAATATGAAGAGTCTGGGAACTTTTTGAGATTGCTACATCTGCTCTCTCATTAGAATTTTCAGGACCAAACCATTGGTATGAAGGTATGCCATCAGGTAAATTCTTAGTTATGAGAATCGGTTGCAAATTTGATGTTGATCCCACACCAGATACCACGAAAAGTACCCCATTCAACACTTCGGCATCAAGAGAATTGATTCCCCCGGGAACCTCATTTAAAAGTAGTTCATGCATCCAAGTGCCGTCTATTTTACGGCTCGCCATTTTTATTTCGTTTTTATTTGTAGTTGCATTTTTATAACCATATACGATTCTGACAATCCCCTGATCGATAACCAGGGCAGTCCCAGAAATAGTGTCCCCCTGAATTATTGGAGTCGTCACCCAATTACCTGAAGGGGTCTTTTGACCGAAATACAATCCTTTTAGGTTCCCTTGTGGATCATCCCACTGATATAAATTAATAAATGAAGCATAGAGATTATCATTTTCATCTGTTTTGAGAGAGAAATCACTAATCCACATATACCCCTGATGAACACGAACAGGAATCCCCCATCCGGATGGATCATGTTCAGTGTATAAAAGGCCCCAATTTCCGTATGTGTATGCATATACAAGGTGAATATTCCCTTCACTATCGACAATAGCGTCACTTTTATCAGCATATCCATATTCAGGATTATTAGGAGCATCAACTGGTCGTGTTCGTAATTGTTCCATTAGACAGGTCGATCCTGCCGGAATCGTTGAATTCCACTTTGCATGATACAAGGCATAATTATTTGAGGTAATTGCTTTTGAATAAAAAATATGAACATTTTCTTCTTTATCAACGACGATTGAAGGTCCAAATTGAGCCAAAGGATTAACCTCATTGGTAACCCAAAGATCTCCTTCTTTATGATATAATCTTCCATCAGAGAAAATAAAGGGATTTCCAGCCTCATCAGAGCCAATTGCAGTGAAATATAAATTATTTCCATTTGACGTAATAGTATCTTGTGTGAGAGTTGTGCCACCACTCACAAATCCTGTGATTCCAATAATACACAGAAATATTAGCGTAAAACTCACACTAGTTATTTGCTTTGCGAACAGAATGTTCCTCATCCACATGATCCTCCTCTAGTAACTTTCTTATTCTAGTGATAGGTAGTTCAATGAATTCCAAAGGCCCCCCACAATAGAAACCTAGCATCCGCTATTCTGTCCAAGACAACAGCCCAGACCCACAGCGGAGCATCCACTATGCCATGTTTTCTGGATCACAGCATACGGTGGTTTCTGCGGACTCCCCCGGTAATTGGTGTGTCACTATTGAAGAGCATAAAGTTTTTGAAATTATTTTGTAGAGAAAAACTTCATTCATTGAATAAAAACGAAAAATAGTGCTGAATTCGAAGTTGTTTCATTTTCTGACTTTAACGCAGTCATGATTTTTCCCCCTCCACAATTGACAACCTTTAATTTCCCCCGTTCCCACCACCTCACCATATGATCAGAGTCGCCATCAACGGGTACGGGACGATTGGAAAGCGTGTCGCGGATGCCGTCGCTGCCCAGCCGGACATGAAAGTCGTCGGGGTCTCAAAGACGAAGCCCAGCCACGAAGCCTTCGTTGCGAAATCCCGGGGCTATCCCCTCTACATCGCGGATCTCTCGAAGAAGGCTGCATTCGAGAAGGCCGGCCTCCCGGTTGCAGGAAGCGTGGATGACATGCTGAAGGCAGCGGATATTGTCGTGGACGCAACCCCTGGAGGCGTGGGGGAGAAGAACCGGCCACTCTACGAGAAAGCCGGGGTCAAAGCCATCTGGCAGGGGGGTGAAGAACACGAGGTTGCAGGGTTCTCCTTCAACTCGGACTGCAACTACAGGGAAGCCATCGGCAAGCAGTTCGCCCGGGTTGTCTCCTGCAACACGACGGGCCTCTGCCGGATAATTAATGCCATGGACAAAGCCTACGGCGTCGAGAAGGTGCGGGCAGTGATGGTCAGGAGAGGCGGGGACCCTGCTGACATAAAGCGCGGGCCGATCGATGCCATAGTCCTGAACCCAGTCCACATCCCGAGCCACCACGGCCCTGATGTGCAGAGCGTGCTCCCGCACATCAACATCGTCACCCTGGCAATGATCGTCCCCGTTACAATGATGCACATGCACGTCGTGCAGATGGACCTGAAAACCGCAGCGAGCCGCGAGGATGTGCTCGGCATCATGGAGAAGCACCCGAGGATGGGACTCGTCAGGAAGGCGGCAGGGATCACGAGCACTGCCGAACTGAAAGAGTACGCAATGGACATGGGCCGTCCCCGCTCTGACCTTTGGGAGAACGGCATCTTCGAGGAATCAGTCTCCTGCATAGGAAAGGAGCTCTACCTCTTCCAGGCTATCCACCAGGAGGCGGATGTGGTGGTGGAGAACATCGACTGTATCAGGGCAATGACGGGCATCGAGAAGGATCCCGCGAAGTCCATCGCAATGACCAACAAGGCAATGAAATTCGTGGCAATCAAATAATTACCGTTTTTCCTCTCATGTTCGCGCAGGCGAAGGGATTTGGGGCAAACAACCCCCCTACACTTCCTCCCCCGGGTTATCACTAGTAACCTGACCTTGCTGCATGGACTCTTGGGCAGAGGGGGAACCCCTCAATCTTCCTGTCCTCCTGGTCCTGTGTTCCTCTCAATTGAGAGGGGGTGTCAGTGACTTTTCTCACTCTTCCACAGCATCCTTCCGCTCGACCAGACAAGGACATGTCCTGACAGCCCTGGAGTCACATGGATAAGGGGTGTCCTGGAAAACGCCGGTTCGTCTCTCTATCGCGTCTCGCAGAGAGCGGAGGTTGAAAATTTTTGACGACCCCCTGCCACATAACGCCGCCCTCTACTGGCCTCCCGGCCTGGAATGTTCATAAGCATTAACACCCCGCGTCCCCCATTTTATATGAATGGACGCGTACGAACTGGCAACGAGGAACACCGTGGAGGTGGTCACCGATGAGGAGCTCCGGGAAGTCCTCGCCAGGCCGAAGAAAAGGGTATATACCGGCTATGAGCCGAGCGGGGAGATCCACCTCGGCCACCTGGTCACCGTCAACAAGCTCGTAGACCTGAAACGTGCCGGGTTCGAGGTCGTGGTGCTCCTCGCCGACCTGCATGCCTTTCTGAACCGGAAAGGGACCATGGAGGAGGTGCGGGATCTTGCCATGTATAACAGGAAGTGCTTCGAAGGGCTTGGGCTCACCGACGTGGAGTACGTGCTCGGGTCTGACCTCCAGCTCGACCGGGACTACGAGCTGATGGTTTTACGACTCTCCCAGCAGATCACGCTGAACCGTGCCACCCGGAGCATGGACGAGGTGGGAAGGCAGATGGAGACCCCCACTGTCTCCCAGATGATCTACCCCATCATGCAGATGGTGGATATCGCACGGCTCGGTGTGGACGCCGCGGTCGGCGGAATAGACCAGCGGAAGATCCACATGCTGGCCAGGGAGCACCTCCCTTCTGTCGGGTACCCGTCACCTGTATGCATCCATACCCCAATTCTGAATGGGCTCGATGGAAAGAAGATGTCTTCTTCCAGTGGAAATTACATATCCGTTGCCGACAGCGTAGAGGACATCCAGAAGAAATGCCAGAAAGCATTCTGCCCTCCGGAGTGCGAGGAGAACCCGATACTGCAGATCCTGCAGTACCATGTATTCCCAAGAGTATCCGAAGTCGTGGTGCACAGGCCGGCAAAGTTTGGCGGAGAACGCACATTCCAGGCATTCGGAGAGATCGAAGAGGCCTACAGGAAGGGCGAGATCCATCCCCTTGACCTGAAGAAGACCACTGCTTCCTACCTTTCTGACATCCTTGCGTGTGTACGTGATCATATCGGATGACAAAGGATCCACAAATGAGCATCGATCGCATTGAGAACAGGTTCGACCGAAAGATTGCTGATCTCGGGATCCGCATCAGGGACATGGACCAGCTGAAGGTCAGGGACGATGTCTTTGACGAGATTACGCTCCTCTCGCTCTACAGGCTGGTGCATAAAAAGTGGATTACTGCGATTGGAGGGTCCATCAGCACCGGAAAAGAGGCCAATGTCTTCTTCGGGGAGCGGGACGCAACGGAGCTTGCGATCAAGATCTACCGGATACGGACCGCAAATTTCAACGCGATGAGCGAGTACATCATCGGAGACCGTCGCTTCTCCGGGATCCGCCGGACCAGGAAAGACATCGTGTTTGCCTGGACAAGGAAAGAGTTTTCGAACCTCTCAAGGGCACACGAGGCCGGTCTTCCCGTCCCAGAACCCTTCATCTGGGACAGGAACATCCTTGTGATGGAGTTCCTGGGAGAGGATGAGAGACCATATCCCCAGCTCAGGTCAGTGATGCTCGAAGATCCAGGGGATGTATACCGGGAGATTATGGGTTTCATCAGGGATCTCTACCAGAAGGCCGGGCTTGTGCATGCCGACCTCTCCGAATACAATATCCTGTTTGGGGACAGGCTGCACGTTATCGATATGGGCCAGGCCGTTACTCCGGACCACCCGCGGGCACTCCATTTCCTGGTCCGGGATATCGCCAACATCAACCGGTTCTTCGAACAGAAGTGCCCGGTGAGGGATGAACGGGAGATATTCTCGGATGTGACAGGCATCGCGCTCCCGGAACGGAAGAACACACTCAAGAGAGACGAGGGAAGAGACACATGATGCAGGAGCTTAAAGTTGCAGGAAACCGGATCGGCGTTCTGATCGGGAAGGGCGGCCTTATCAAGAAGGAGCTGGAAGAAAAGACCGGGACTGTCATCTCCATTGACAGCCAGGAAGGAATAGTCCGCGTGGAGGGAGAAGACGCCGTGCCATTTCTCCGTGCGGTTGAGGTGATACAGGCGGTGAACCGGGGGTTTTCCCCGGAACGGGCATTCCGGTTGCTCGACGACGAGGACCTGCTGCTCGAAGTGATCGACCTCTCCGGGCTTGCGGACAGCCCCAGGCAGATGGACCGCCTCCGGGGCCGGATCATCGGGAGAGACGGCCGTGCGAGGGAACAGATCGAGCACATGACCCACACCCAGATATCGGTCATGGGAAAGACCATCGCGTTGATAGGGCTCCCAGAACAGATGAAGATTGCCCGTGCGGCAATCGACATGCTCCTCGAAGGCTCCCCGCACGAGGCGGTCTTCTCGTTCCTGGAGAAGAAACGCCAGGACGTAAAGCAGGACATGATCGATTACTACTATTGACCGAGGCCTTGTCCGGGATGAATACCAGGTGCGCTATTCGCGGCAGGGGATGGGTGATTTCGACTGGAAATGGCTACCCCGGTATCGTCATGGTTTTATTAAAATGTGCGCACTCATGCCATTGCGGACTGGAAAAAATGGGGTCGTAAATGAAGGTTGCCGCCCTCCCGCTCCCCACTTACCTGAAGGAGAGATACCGGACGCTCGGAATCGAGGAACTCTACCCTCCACAGGCGGAATGCGTTGAAAAAGGCCTGTTTGAAGGGGCAAACCTCCTCGTCACTGTCCCCACTGCAAGCGGCAAGACCCTCATTGCCGAGATGGCAATGCACGCACATGCGTCCCGCGGGGGAAAGAGCCTCTATATTGTACCGCTCAAGGCCCTAGCGAACGAAAAATACGAAGTATTCGGGGAGAAAGGGATACGGGTCGGTATCTCAACCGGGGATTTCGACAGGCGCGACGAGTATCTCGGTCGGAACGATATCATCGTCGCAACGAGCGAAAAGGTGGATTCCCTCATCAGAAACCGGGCACCATGGCTTTCAGATATCTCGCTGCTCGTCGTCGACGAGGTCCATCTCCTGGACTCTCCTGACCGGGGACCAACACTCGAGATGGTGATTACCAAGATGCGAGCCAGGAACGCCGGGATGCAGGTCATCGCACTCTCCGCGACCATTGGCAACCCACGGACCCTTGCCGGATGGCTCGATGCCGCACTTGTCACCAGCACCTGGCGACCAGTCGACCTCCGGCAGGGAGTGTACATGGACGGGGAGATCCGGTTCGACGACCATTCACGGGTGGTGATGCCCGTATCGAAGCACGAAGATATCAACCTGCTCCTCGACACCGTCGCCGAGGGGGGACAATGTCTCTTCTTCGTCTCTTCCCGCAAGAACGCGGAAGCGTTCGCAAAACGGGCTGCAAAGGCCCTGAAATGCGAGGATCCGGAACTTGACAGATATCGTGACCGGTTAAAGAAACTGGACAGCACCATGACTGGGGAAGGCCTTGCCGCATGCGTGGGGATGGGTGCTGCGTTCCACCATGCAGGGCTGCCCAAGGAAGCACGCGCTATCGTCGAGGAGGGTTTCAGGAAGGGACTCATACGCTGTATCTCCTCGACCCCGACACTCGCTGCGGGGCTCAACCTCCCCGCAAGGAGAGTCGTCATACGTGATTTCAGGCGCTACGAGACCGGTGCGGGAATGGTCCCCATCCCAGCCCGGGAATATCACCAGATGGCCGGGAGAGCCGGGCGCCCTGGGCTTGACCCATACGGTGAGGCGGTACTCATCGCGAAGGATGAGGGGGAGCGGTGCAGCCTCTTCGAATTCTATATCCATGCATCCGCCGAGGACGTCAACTCGCAGTGCGCAAATGAATCTGCGCTGACGAGCCATGTCCTTTCGCTCATCGCCTCGGGTTTTGCCGCAGGTCAGAGGGAGATCCAGGAATTCCTGGCCAGGACCTTCTACTGCTACCAGCATCGTGGGAGCAGGCTTATCGATTCGGTCACCGAGAGCGCTCTGCGCTTCCTCGAAAACGCTGAGATGGTAGTGGTGAATGAAGGGCGTCTCTCTCCAACAGAATACGGAAGCCTGGTCTCACAGCTCTACATTGATCCACGTGGAGCGGAATCCATTGTCTCCAATATGCGTTCCGCCAGAAAATATTCAGATATCGGGCTCCTTCAGACCATCTGCAGTACGCCTGATATGTATACTCTCTACGTGAACAACCGCGATCTCCATTATCTCGACCGGTTCCTGCTTGAACATGAGGACGAGCTATGGGTTCCGCTCGGGTTCGGGGAGGAGGAGGAGTATTTCAGGGCACTCAAGACCGCCATGCTCCTCCGCGACTGGTCATTGGAGGTGCCTGAAGCCACCATCTGTGAACGATACTCGGTCGGCCCCGGGGACATCTTCAACCTGGTCGAGAGCGTCAACTGGCTGCTTCACGCGTCCGGGAGGCTGGCGGGGATGTTCGTGCCACGATTTGCCCGCGATGTGAGGGAGTACAGCATATGCATGAGGCACGGGGTGAAGCGGGAGCTCCTGCCACTGGTCCGCCTCAGGCAGATCGGGCGGGTCCGTGCGAGGAGCCTCTTCAATAATGGGATCACAAGCCCCGATGAACTGAGACGTGCAGAGAGCGGGAGAGTCGCTGCCATTCTTGGCAGGGGTATCGCAGCACAGGTCATGCGCGAGCTCGGTGAGGAGAGAAGCGCGCCAGATGACCCTTCTCCCGCTGAAGGACAGGCGACACTCTCCTCGTTCAGTGAGGAGGACTGATGCTGGCCTGCGGGATCTCCCAGGTCCGGATCGCCATGCGCGACCTTGAGGGGTTCCTTCAAAAGATACACGGGATATCCTCGCGGCGGGGCACACATGTTATTTTTTTTAATGCGGAGCACATGGCCGGGAGAGCCCATGCAGAGTCTGCTCTCCGACATGCGTTCAGGGCTCTTGAACAGGAGACCATGATCTCAAACCGCGTCGAGATGGAGGCCCTCCTCTATGCTGCTGGCTCACGCCAGATCGTGCAGGGAATGAAATTTGGCCTGCACCCCGGAGAGAATGCCGCATACCTCTGCATCTGCCCTGAAAATGAGGCGGCCCGGAAAGAGATAATAGAGTTCTGTGCCCCGGCAGATAACGAGGACTGGGAAGTCATTCCGCCTGAAAAAGCGGCACGCCTCTGCACCCTCTTCTCAATTACCCCCCAGGAGATCGAGGTTGTGGGAAGGGGGCGTCTGCCGGAGCTTGTCCTGGAGCGGGTTGCCCTTCTTGAGGTCTACCGTTAAGGGTCCTCTTTTCATTTCAACGCCAGAAAAATTTGAGACGGATATCTCTTTCACTTCAGTGACGCTTCGTCGCATGGCTGAGTATATGCCTGAGTTCCGGGATAATGAGGTCCCGGGTTGCCATGGTCACCGCGGCTGTCGAGCCGGGTATGCAGAAGACCGCCTTTCCATGGCAGACGCCGGCAATAGCCCTGGAGAGCATGGCAGGTGTGCCAATCTCTTGCATGCTCTTTGCTCTGAAGAGTTCGCCAAATCCATCGATTTTCTTATCCATAAGGGGCGAGACTGCTTCAATCGTGCAGTCGTCGGGAGTGAGACCGGTCCCGCCGTTGATGATAATGCAATTACAGGTGCGAAACGATGTGAGGACCTCTCTTCGTATTTCCTCAATGTCGTCGGGAACAATGGTGTAAATTGCCACACTGATTCCCGACATCTCGAGGAGGTGCATGATCTCCTTTCCGCTGCTGTCGTTCTCTGTGGTCCTCGTACTGGATACAGTGATGACTGCGGCACTTATTTGAACTGATCTTTCATGGTGAACCTGCATGTATTATTATAGCATACTCTTCTGGAATAAACGGCACTCAGAGGCGCCAGGTGCTCCCCTGAACGATGGTGACCTAGACCCCTTTATTTCCATTGGAAGAATTGGTGAAGACTCCTCCAATCGATGAAGTTTGCTGCTTTTCTGTGAGTGGTTCCTCTCCTGTTTAAATGAAAACACTCATGATACTCCTCGGAATAGGACTGACACATGAAACTGCTGGAGGTATTTTCATAGGAAATTATTTCGTGATTTATATTTTTTTCCTCTACAGCAAGGCAGTCATGAGTGGCTTCCTTAAAATTCTCCATTTTTCATCTTTATATAGAGTGAGTGTTGTAAATATATATGTGAGTGTTATTTATCATAAATGACCAGAGACAATGTGGTAAACCAGAGCTTCTAACTCTCTATACCCCTTTGTTTCCACTGGAGAGTGGGTGTACTGGACTCCTTTTTCCTTTTTTGTCATTGATAATAGGTATATTCTTGCTATAGTTTTATCTATATTTTTTTGTGTTGCTCATAAAATATCGGTGATTCTCAATGTCCACGGAGATATTTCAATGAATTATTATATGAGAAAAAGAAGAAAAGAAAATGAATAGTTCCTGTTACTACTACTCTACTCAAGAGTAGTTCATCAGTAAGTTCCAATGGAAACAAAGGGGTCCGGGGTTCCAAGATCCAAAGAAAAATTCCTGTGGAAAACCTGGCATTTCACTTCAGCTCAAATCACCTTATAAACAAGCAAACAGACAAAAAACCCTTTTTTATTGCGCACTCCAGTGGAAACAAAGGGGTTTATATGCCAATCAAACAGGCACCTTTTTCATTGAAGGCTGCATATGATCATCTCCCAGGGGGAGAGGATGCCTCAGGAGCAGAATGCGTCTGTCGGATTGTTCAAAAAATACCTTGAAACAAATAAAATATTCAAGAACAGAGAAGTACTCCGGCATTCTTACCGTCCACAGATCCTTCCCCACCGCAGGCCCCAGATAGACCAGGTGGCCGCTATCCTCGCTCCCGCACTCAGGAACGAGACCCCGTCTAATATACTCATCTATGGAAAGACGGGAACGGGAAAGACCGCAAGTGTCCGTTATGTGGGATCCGAGCTTGAGAATGCGGGTATACACATGGGGACAATCTGCCGGGTAGTGCACCTGAACTGCGAGGTAATCGACACGCAGTATAGGGTCCTCGCTCAGATCTCAAAGACCCTGCTTGGAGAGGATGAGACCGCAAGCGACAAGGCGAGGATTCACATCCCCATGACGGGGTGGCCGACAGACCAGGTGTACCAGGAACTCAAGAACCAGCTCGAGGCGATGGGTGGCGTCCTGATCATCGTGCTGGACGAGATTGACAAGCTGGTAAAGAAGAGTGGAGATGAAACCCTCTATAACCTCTCGAGGATCAATTCTGACCTCAAGAAATCAAAGGTGAGCATGATAGGGATCTCAAACGATCTTTCATTCAAGGATTTCCTGGACCCGAGAGTGCTCTCCTCATTAAGCGAAGAAGAACTTGTATTCCCACCTTACAACGCGCCCCAGCTCTGTGATATCCTGCGGCAGCGTGCAGAGATGGCGTTCCTTGACGGGGTGCTTGAGGAAAGCGTCATCCCCCTCTGTGCCGCGCTTGCCGCACAAGAGCACGGTGACGCGAGGAGGGCCCTCGACCTCCTCAGGGTCTCCGGCGAGATTGCCGACCGGGATGAATCGGACAGGGTGAGTGAGCGGCATGTGAAGAGTGCCCAGGCCAAGATCGAGGCCGATTCGATGATAGAGTGCATAGCAACTCTCCCAACTCAGAGCAAAGTGGTCCTCTACGCCATGCTTCTCCTTGATCAGATGGGCCAGACCATTTTCACCAGTGGAGAGGTGAGCAGGATTTACAAGGAGATCGCGCCCGCAATGGAACTCGATATACTCACCCACCGACGCATCACCGACCTCATCTCGGAACTGAACATGCTGGGCGTGATCAATACAAGAGTGGTGAGCCGGGGGCGATATGGAAGGACAAAAGAAATGTGGTTTGATACCAATATCCATAAGATATGGGATGTCATCACGGCGGATACCCGGCTGAGTGCCCAGGGCCTTGCCGACAAGGATGTCCAGTGGTGCAGGTCCCTGTTCAGGTGAAGAGATAATGGACGAAAAGGACCTTCTTCTGCTCCAGCTTCTGGAGGAGAACAGCCGCCTGACCACCCGCGAGATGGCCGTAATGGCCGAGATCGCCCCCGATGAGATCGAGGCACGGATCGCAGCACTGGAGAGTGCAGGGGTAATCCGCAGTTACTCCGCCGTGATTGACTGGGAACGGGCAGGCAATGGCGAAGTGTCCGCCATCATCGAGTTGAAGGTAAATCCTGAGCGGGATTATGGATATGACCGCATCGCAGAGCGGATTGCCAGGTTCAGGCAGGTCCGATCTCTGCGCCTCATTACTGGGACCTATGACCTGCAGCTGACCGTTACCGGGAAGAACATGCAGGAGGTGGCCCGTTTTGTCTCAGAGTATATCGCGCCCATGGACCGCATACGGGAGACTGCCACCCACATCATCATGAAGTCATACAAGGAGCACGGTCGCACCTTCTGTGAGAAAGAAGGGAGCGAACGGATACCCTATTCCCTGTGAGGAGCCCGGATGAGAGATTATATCTCGAAGAGAGGCCGGGAGATACCCCCATCGGGGATTCGAAAGTTCTTTGACCTGGCGCTTACGATGGAGGAGGTGATCTCCCTTGGAGTGGGAGAGCCTGACTTCTCGACACCATGGAACATCTGCGAGGCCAGCATCTATTCAATAGAGCAGGGTGGAACATCCTACACCTCCAACCGCGGGCTCCAGACACTCCGTGAAGCCCTGTCCCGCTATCTCCGCGATCACTATCATCTCACCTATCACCCGGACGAGGAGATGATCATCACTACCGGGGTCTCGGAGGGGCTGGATATCGCCATCCGCGCGGTGGTCGATCCTGGAGACGAGGTGCTGGTTGCAGAGCCCTGTTACGTCTCCTATTCTCCATGCGTGACCCTTGCCGGAGGTGTGCCGGTCCCGGTCCCCTGCCTCAGGAAGGATCGGTTCCGCCTGAATCCCGACATCCTCATGGAGCGGATAACAGGGAAAAGTAAGGCCCTGATCATCAACTTCCCCAACAATCCTACCGGTGCGGTGATGCGCAAGGAAGATCTGCAGGCAGTTGCGGACATCGTCTGTGACCATGACCTTGTCCTGATCAGTGACGAGGTGTACGCAGAACTCACGTATGACGGGTCTCACGTGGCATCCGCGACGGTAGGGGACCTTGCTGCCCGCACGATCACCCTGAACGGGTTCTCAAAAGCTTACGCGATGACGGGGTGGCGGATTGGGTACCTGTGCGCGCCAAGGGAGATCTGCGATGCAGCCCTGAAGATACACCAGTATGTCATGCTCTGTGCTCCTGTCATGGGGCAGGTTGCCGCGCTCGAAGGGATACGGAGAGGAGAGGATGAGAAGAACCGCATGGTCAGCGAATACCGCGTCAGGAGAAACCTCTTTATAGAGAGCCTTAACCGGATCGGTCTCCCCTGCCACCTCCCGGAGGGTGCGTTTTATGCATTTCCTTCAGTTGAAAAGACAGGGCTTTCGGACTATGAATTTGCGGAGCAGCTTCTCAAAGAGGAGCATGTGGCCGTGGTGCCTGGAAGCGTCTTTGGGCAGGGAGGAGCGGGCCACCTCCGTTGCGCATATGCCGTATCAAGAAAGGACCTCAATGAAGCGGTCCGCAGAATGGAAGCGTTCATACAGCGTCTGAAATGAAGGGAGGAGTGCGCCCCAAATCATATACCCCTTTTTATTATAGTCTTCTACTGGCGTGGAGGACAGTATTTTTGCACGCGGCTCTGTTCATTATACCAAAAACCTCCCCCCCGGGAAAGGCATCATAAGACGCCCCCCATATCAGTGGTTCAACCAGATGCAAGCCGGGTCAGGCGATCACCAGGATTTTGGGAGGCAAATCAAAACGTATTGTGAACAAAATCACATGTCAAAGGTTACCCGATATACTTTTATCCGCGTCCCTGACCTATAGTATATGGTTGTACCATGAGCTGTACCATAATCGTCGGCGGATTTTTTGGCGATGAGGGAAAGGGCAAGATCGTTGCCCACATCGCCCACCAGGACCACCCCACCATCATCTCCCGTGGGGGTGTGGGTCCGAATGCCGGCCATACAGTGAAGATGGGGGAGAAAGAGTACGGGGTGCGCATGGTCCCGTCAGGGTTTGTCTACCCACGTGCCCGCCTGATGATCGGCACAGGTGTCCTCGTCGACCCCCGGGTGCTTGCGCATGAGGTAGAGGTTCTTGGGGTGGGCGACAGGGTCTTTGTGGACGGGCGGTGCACCGTGATCGAGGAGGCCCATATCCAGCGGGACAAGCAGAGTGACCACCTCGCCAAGACCATCGGGAGCACGGGGAGCGGGTGCGGCCCCGCCAATGCCGACCGGGTGATGAGGGTGGCCCGGCAGGCGAAGGACGTGCCTGAACTCCACAGGTATATCACCGATGTCCCCCGGGAGATCAATGCCGCCCTTGACAGGGGGGAGAACGTGATCCTGGAAGGGACACAGGGGTTTGGGATATCACTCTATTATGGGACATATCCGTACGTGACCAGCAAGGACACCTCTGCCTCGCAAATCGCTGCAGACAATGGTGTGGGACCGACGCGGATCGATGACGTCGTCGTGGTCTTCAAGGCATATCCTACCCGTGTGGGGGAAGGCCCCTTCTCGACCGAGATGGCGAGAGATGTATCAGACCGCATGGGTATACAGGAGTTCGGGACCGTGACGCATCGCCAGCGGCGCATCGGGCAGTGGGACGGAGCGATGGCCCGCTACTCTGCCATGATCAACGGGTGCACGCAGGCGGCTATCACTGGCATTGATCGCGTGGACAAGGCCTGTTTCGGCCTCACCAAGTACGACCAGCTCACAAGGAAAGCCCTTGATTTCCTGGACCATGCAGAAAAGGACATCGGATGCCCCATCACCCTCATCTCAACCGGGCCGGATGTCTCGAACATCATCGATATCAGGGGAGAGCGATGAAGCGAAGCCTCCTCCCCATTCTTTGCTGCCCGGTCTGCAAGGGGGATCTTGAGCTCCGGGTGACTGAGGAGAACGAAGTGGAGATCCTCAAAGGAGGGCTCTTTTGCGCAGCCTGCAGGGTTGAGTACCCTATTGAGGATGGGATCCCGGATCTCCTTCCACGGACTCCTGAAGAGTGAGGGATCACCCCGGTCCGATGCAACCGGGCAGGTCGGCAAATAAAAAAATCGTCCCTTTTTTCCGGCTCGGTGTCATTGAATCGACTTCACGTTTGGGGAGAGACCATCTCTCATCAGTCATGCCACGGGCTCTATAGCTTCAATGAGGGAATCTGGGAGTCTTCGAATAGTTCTTCTGCTATCAACGTGATATCGTGAAAGAATTCTCTCCCGGGTTGACCTGCGCATGTTCTGGATCCGTCCCCTTGTGATGCCGCTTGCTCTCCTGGTCGACCGCATTGCGGGCGATCCCCACAGCAGGCTGCACCCTGTCGCACTCCTCGGTTCGTTCATCTCTTTGTGGGGGAGGCCAGACCGCTATCCCGTGGCTCTCCAGCGGACAGTGGGAGTGGCCATGTGGGTGATAACGGTCATCCTCTTCTCCCTCCCATTCATCATTGCCGAACACTTCCTCCCATGGTTTGTGATCCTGATTGCAGGTCCAGTCCTCCTGAAATCGTGCCTTGCCTGGCGGTCGCTCGAAGAGCATGCCCACAGTGTGGAGCGTGCGCTTCGTGAGGGCCTTGATGATGGCAGGTTGGAGGTGAAGAACCTTGTCAGCAGGGATCCCTCCAGACTTTCCCGGGAGCAGGTACTTTCTGCTGCGTACGAGTCAGTCTCGGAGAATCTTGTCGACAGCATCGTCTCTCCCCTCTGCTATTACACGGTCTTTGGTCTTCCCGGCGCCGCAGTGTTTCGGGCGGCGAATACTAT
>Ga0116186_1002721_pt1 | contig 15689 bp, 9 predicted proteins | sample AD_JPNNA4_MetaG_FD_89806 | JGI IMG/M metagenome (GOLD analysis project Ga0116186, IMG submission 89806) | Active sludge microbial communities of municipal wastewater-treating anaerobic digesters from Japan - AD_JPNNA4_MetaG | ecosystem: Engineered > Bioreactor > Anaerobic > Digestate | place...
AATACCATGAATGAGAGTATGGGCAGTATCATGAAAAGCTCACAGGATATGAATAATATCATTGAAATAATCAATGATATTGCCGATCAAATAAATTTACTGTCGCTCAATGCTGCCATTGAAGCAGCCCGTGCAGGGGATGCTGGCAGAGGGTTTGCTGTTGTAGCTGATGAAATATCGAAGCTGGCAGATAGGACAACAACAAGTATAAAGGAGATAGCATCGCTTATTACTATTAATGTGAAAGAGATACAGAGCGGTTTTGCCAACATTGAACAGATGACAGCAAACATCAAGAAGATGGTAACATCGGTGGCAATGATTTCTGATGAAATGAAACAACTTTTTGAATCGATGCAGCAACAGCTTAAAGATAATGAAGCGGTACGCAGTGATGCACAGACATTGAAGAACTTTTCAGATAGTATTTTATCGGCAATTGAGGAACAAAAGACTGCAGCCATGGAGATTGCCAAATCGGTGGCAACCGTCAATGAAACAGCGCAGGGTAATGCTGCTGGTTCAATAACCTTAGCTGAAAATGCACACGAGTTATTGCAGCTTGCTAAAGGCTTACAGGATGAGATTGCTCATGTATAAGCATATTAATGCCCGGTTTTGCTATAAATATATTCACATGTGATTTTGTTGGTTATATGTTCAGGAAGATTTACCATATGAGGCAATGATTGTTTTGTTGGTGTATATTCTGATGAGAATTATCGCCATGAAACCTATACTGAGTGGTATATAATAATACAATGAAAGGTGAATGGGGTATCTATAAACATCCTGTTTTGCTTTACCATTTACATAAGATAAAAAAACATATCTATACCAGAGTTGCGGATGTTACAGTCTCTATTACTACCGACAGCGAACCAATCCCGTATGATGAACGCTTAAACAGGAACTATCGCCCATTAAGAAAAGGTGATGTCTGGGGGAAAGCGTATGATTGCGCGTGGCTGCATGTGAAAGGGGTTATACCTGCAGGGCTTGCGTCCAGCCATATTGTTGTGATTGTTACTATTGATGGTGAGGGGGTGTGTTACAATAATGGAATGGAAGTCTGTGCCATTAATAGCAGATGCACGTTTATGGATTATCTGCAGCCTACATGGGACAGGCGGGTTATTGCAATTGATGATGCCACCAGATGTGGATTGCTGGATGTATGGATTGACATAAGCTTTAACGGGAAGATGGTCCAGCCCTTTGGCAAGGCAAAATTTCATGATGCGTATATTGCCCTCTGCCGTGATGATATAAAAGATATGTACTATGAATATCTGACCTATTGTTATGCTTGTTTAGCCTGCGATGACACCGCCATGCGGCATCGGTTGCTATCAAACGGTGATGCGGCCTATAAAGCGCTTCAAGGTTATCTGCCACCGGATGTTGCAAAGGCGAAAGCTATTCTTAATAGAGCATATACCATTGTTGGTGGAACTTCAGATTATGGTGTCACTGCGGTTGGGCAGGGGCATCTTGATTTAGCATGGCTATGGCCGGTACGGGAATCAAAGCGCAAAGCGGTGCGTACATTTGTTAACGCTTTGCGTACTATTGATCAATATCCGGAATTTGTTTTTGGTGCAAGTCAACCACAACAGTTTGAATGGATAAAACTAAATGATCCCGGCCTTTACATGAAAATAAAGCAGGCGGTGGCAACAGGAAATATTGAATTACAGGGAGGCATGTGGGTTGAATGTGATACCAACCTCCCCTGCGGTGAATCGTTAATACGCCAGATTTACTATGGCAAAAAATTTTTTTATGATGAATTTGGAATGGATATAGTTACCTGCTGGTTGCCGGATGCATTTGGATTTAATGCAAATCTGCCGCAGATTTTAAAAAAATGCGGGATACACTATTTTGCCACTATTAAGCTGGCATGGAATGAATATAACAAATTTCCCCATACAACGTTTAACTGGGTTGGTATTGATGGAAGCAGTGTGCTGGCGCACATGCCCCCGGAAGGCGATTACACCAGTGGTGCTACACCGCTGTGTGTAAAGCAAGCTCTGGATAATTTCATTGAGAAGGACAGGTTGGGAACGGCATTGCTTGTTTACGGTAATGGCGACGGTGGAGGTGGCCCAACGCAAACACACGTTGAGCTTATCAAGCGCCAGCAAACAGTACAATGGTTGCCACGGGTGGAGTTTGGAAGAGCGGTCGATTTTTTTAAACGGCTGGAACACTATAAGGATGTGCTTCCTGTTTATAAGGGCGAGCTGTATCTGGAAAAACATCAGGGCACCTACACCACGCAGGCTCAAAACAAATACTATAATCGGAAGTTAGAATTGCTGCTCCATGAATGTGAATACCTTGCAGCCTGCGCTTATCTTAAAGGGTACAGCTATCCCCATGCGCTATTTGACAGAATATGGAAAGAGGTTCTTTTGTATCAGTTCCATGATATCTTACCCGGTTCAAGCGTTAAGCGGGTATATGATGAAAGCACCATGCGTTATGAGGCTATGACGGTTGAGCTTGAGGATGCAATCAAGAACAGTATTCGTTATCTTTCTGATGATAGCCATGGGAAATCATGTATTAATGCAGCACCATTTGCGCGCACGGAGTTTTTTAAGGTCGATAGTCACTGGTATAGTGCTGAAATTGCAGGATATAGTTCAGTTCCCCTGAAAGAGGTGGTTGCAGAATTCCCGGTAAGCTGTGGCAGCGACTATATTGAGAATGACTATCTCAAAGCAAAATTTTCGAAAGCAGGATATATAGTTTCACTGTTTGACAAAATTAACAATACGGAGGTTTGCGGGGATTATTTCAATAAGTTGATTCTTTACACCGACAGATGGAAATTTTACAATGCATGGGATATTGATAGCAACTATCGCAAAAAGAAAAAGATAGCGCTAACGCTGGTTCATTGTGAAACATTTGTAGATGGTCCCATGGCGGTGCGCAGAAATTACTATAACCATAAAAAAACAACCCTGCGGCAGGATGTAACAGTGTATGCCGGAAAACCTTATATAGAGTTTGATACCGAATGTGATTACCATGAAACGTTCAAGATGCTGCGTGCTGATTTTATGCCTCTGGTGTTTGATGATACTGTTTTGTGTGATATTCAGTTTGGACACTATGGCAGAAGTACAAAAGATGGAACGTCGCTTGAACGGGCACAGTATGAAATTTGTGCGCATAAATGGGTTGATGTAAGTAACAGCAATTATGGAGTTGCGTTAATAAATGATTGTAAGTATGGGCACAGGGTTAAAGAAGGTGTTATCAGCCTTAATCTGCTGCGCTCACCTGTTTATCCTGACCCGTCAGCAGACAGGGGGAAGCATGTCTTTAAGTATGCACTGTATCCGCACACAGGTGATTTTAAAAGCTGTGACACTCTATGCTATGGATATATATTTAATTATGCCCCAAGGCTTGCTGATGGTACGGTTACTATACCGCAGATAGTTTGTACCAATAACAACAGAATCATTATTGAAACAGTTAAAAAAGCAGAACTGCAAGATGCAATCGTTATACGTGCGTATGAATGTTATGGCAACGATACCATTGCTTCTTTTGATGTGAGCTTCAATGTTAAGCAGGCGTATGAAGCAGATATGCTGGAAAACGTACTGAACAAAACAAATTTACAATCTGTTACATTTACTCCCTTTGAGATAAAAACGTTTGTATTACAGCTATAATGCAACGATTATTATAAATTTTTTATCATCACCTGATTATGCACTGCCACGTTGTTGTTGCAATTGTGATAGAATTTCACTCATTGTGCTATCACCAAGAGGATAGAAGAGAAATGGGATAATGCCAATAGCACAACTGATGGCAGGCAGTATCGTTATGGAAAAGAAAATGCCATCTTTGATATAAGGTGTAATGACAACACCGGTTGAATACCCTACTGCAACAACAACCATCCCAAAAACCATGGTTGCCAGTGCCCCCATGAGCTTTGAAATAAATGTTAACCCGGCAAAACTTACCCCTTCATTGCGCGATCCGGTTTTATATTCATAATAATCAACCGAATCAGCAATCATTGCTGTTTGTATCACAATGAAAAATCCTGTAAAAAATCCTGAAACAAAAAGCATGAAAACAAACAGCCAGAAGTTGCTATAGCCAATAAAATACATCGCTGTATATGTTAATGCTGACAGTAGGCTTGAAATAATCATAAGCATCTTTTTAGACATAACTCTTAGCACCAGAGGAGTAAGTAAGTTTGATATAATAATAGCTGCAATAAGCACACCACCTAACAGAGAAAATATTTTTTCGTCACCAAAAACTATCGATGCAACAACAGCACCTCCCACCTGTACAATATTTCGCCCAAAGTTTAATGCGCTGCCTAAAAGGATAAGCAAAAGTGGTTTGTTGGTAATAATGGCATTGACCATCTGCCGTATTGTTTGTTTATTGTGTTGAAGGGGAACCTTTTCGGTGGTATTAAAAAATGCCAGGGTAAAAAGTCCCATGCCTATTATTGATACTATAATTGCTGTGCGTGTCCACCCTATTGCAGTGGTTTTATCTGAAAAGCTTAACCAGTGAGCCATCAAGGGACTGAGGACAGTTGTAATGGCCAGTGCTACTGCCTGGAATGTCCTTGCTAATGCAATAGTTTCTACTCTGTCGTCCAGTCTTACGGTTATGACTCCTGCCAGTCCCCAGTAGGGGACATCGCCCAGGGTATAGACCATATCCCATAAGATGTAAACAATAGCAAAAAAAGATAAGCTTATATGTTTCAGTAGTTTGTGGGATAGCAAATAGCAATATGGTAAGCAGAGCAATAGGAAAAGCTGATAGGAGTATATATGGTCGTAATTTACCCCATCGGGTATGGGTATAATCTACAAACATGCCCATTATGAGATCATTGAGTGCATCCCATATTTTTGCAGCTCCTATTATAGCAGTAAGGGTAGCAATCCCCGATAGGCTGAAGCCGACAAAATTATAGAGATACACTAACATGAATGTTGTTGTAAATGTTATTACCATATTTTGTCCAAAACCGGCTATAGCAAATGAATATTTTTCTTTATTTGATAGTTTGGTACTATAATCCATACATTGCTCCTTTTATGATAAGAGTTTTCAATAGTAAATGGTGTACAATCGTTTTGTCAATATATTTGATATGCATGAAATTTTTATGTAAAGAACTGTATCCTGACATTTTGGTAAGTATGGCTGGCAATAGTACAATATTTGTGTTGAAAAAATAATATATTTTTATTGTTGACTTAAATTTTTTGATGTAGTGCTATATTAAACAATAAGAATCATAAATAGTATATACTAATTTGTATTATATATTACAAGTGGAGAGGGGGTAACAATGTTACTATTTAATCCAAAAAAGTATGAACGTCATCATGCTGATGATAGATCAAAGCAGATTATGCTGAAAACTATTGAATTCTTTGAACAAAAAGGATTGAAGAAGATCAAAGAAGACGATCAAGCAGCCGTATGGTATGATGATTTCTTAGAGTTCATAAAAAAAGAACAGACCTTTGCAACACTCCTTACGCCTTCAGGGTATGGTGATAAGGATTCGCGGTGGGATATGTGGCGCATTGAGGAGTATAATGAAATTTTAGGTTTTTATGGACTATGCTATTGGTATGCATGGCAGGTATCTATATTGGGTTTGGGCCCAATCTGGATGGGGCAGAATGAAGAGGTAAAACACAAGGCAGCAAAATTATTGAAAGATGGTGGCATATTTGGGTTTGGGCTTTCTGAAAAAGAGCATGGTGCTGATATCTATGGCACCGATATGATGTTGTATCCCAAAGGTGATGGTACCTATTTAGCGCGTGGTGATAAATATTATATTGGGAATGGGAATGCTGCTGCGCTTCTTTCGGTATTTGGCAAAATGGCTGATACCGGTGAATATGTATTCTTTGTGGTGGACACAAAACATCCTAATTATGAATGTGTTAAAAAGATAAGTACCTCTGGAGTACGCCAGGCGTACGTTGCTGAGTTTGCCCTCCATGATTATCCTATTACCGAAGCGGATATCTTATCACGTGGGAACCATGCATGGGATTCATCGCTTAACACAGTAAATGTCGGCAAGTATGAGTTAGGGTGGGCTTCAATTGGGATATGTGAGCATGCATTTTATGAAGCTATCGACCATGCAGCAAACAGAAGACTTTATAATATGTATGTAACCGATTTCCCGCATGTTAAGAAAATATTTACTGAGGCTTTTGCACGGTTGGCGGCGATGAAGCTGTTTGCTTTGCGAGCTTGTGATTATTTCCGTACCGCCAATCCTGATGATCGCAGATACCTTTTGTATAATCCAATTCAGAAGATGAAGGTAACCATGGAGGGGGAAAAGGTAATTGGGTTGCTGCACGAGGTCATAGCTGCAAAAGGCTTTGAGCAGGATACCTATTTTGAGATGGCAATTCGAGATATCGGGATGCTGCCCAAACTGGAAGGCACAACGCATGTTAATATGGCACTCATTGTAAAATTTTTACAAAACTTTATGTTTAAGCCAAAAGAATATCCGGAGGTGCCGCGCCGGGATGATCCTGCTAATGATAGCTTTTTGTTTAATCAGGGACCGGCAAAGGGATTGGGATCGATACAATTTAATGATTACAGAAAAGCATATGAAGGCATCAAGAGCAACAATCTGGAGATTTTCTTAGAACAGATAGAAGCATTTAGAAACTTCCTTATTAAGGGGACTCCGGATGAAAAGCAAACAAAGAATATTGATTATATGCTATCGGTGGGCGAGCTGTTTACACTGATTCCCTATACACAGCTTATCTGCGAAAATAAGAAGATTTACAATATTGAAGATGAGATCATTGATGAGATTTTCAAATTCATAGTCAGCGATTTCTCTGCATATGCAACACGGCTTTACACAGGGCAGAAAAACAGCGATAAGCAAAATGAGCTTATTGTAAAGATGATCAAAAAACCTGTTCTGGATGATGCAATTTTTAATAAGGTATGGAATGAACAGGTGTATGCATTGAAAGGGCAATATACCATGAATGAGTAAAAGTTTACTATGAATATAAGGACACCAGAACATGGTGTCCTTTTAAATTTTGTTATGGAATATCAAACCCTCACCCATTATTATACAATCATCTGTAATAAAAAAATCATAAAAATCTTCAAAATAGTGAAGGGTTAAGTTTCCTTGCTGAAATAATACTATAGCTATTTTATATGGCAATGTTCTGGTGCCGGGTATTGGTTGTAACTTCAAATTTGAAACATATCACAAATATAAAAAAATATTGTTATCGAAAAAAATAATCATTACAGTGCAAAAAATTACTTAAAAAAATGCATGCAGATTAAATAGTAAGCATTGCTGGTTATTGGAAGAAGAAATATGGATCAGATAAATGAAGTTCTTGATAGAGATACATTTTTTATTCCAGTAAGAGGATATTTCTCTCCAAAAATGTATGTGTATGATGAGAAAAAAAGATGATTCTATACTCCATTCGTTTCCAAACAGGAGGTTTTTAATAGTCAAAGACAGGGATGTTTTAGCGAGCCTGACCAGAGAGTTTACTCTATTTCGTAGTAATTATATTCTTGATATGAGTGATAATATACAGAAATCAATTGATAAAAGGATAATGCTTTCACTTGTATTTATATTTATTCTCTCTAGTTATTATACTCCCTCTGGAGATTGATTTGTTTATAGAGTCACTATTCCTCATTGCAATATAGATCCTTCATCAAAATTATTTTATTATTGACAACCTGCTTTCTTGATAGAAATATAAATTCAAAGTAATTTTAGTACAACATTCCATTGGCAATGTAATTGCCAGGCATGATGATCGATTAAAAATAAAAAAGGAGATCGGTAGCTATGTGGTCAATTTCATTGTTAACAATCTTTCTGGCTTTAATGGTTATTATTGGTATCTGGGGTATGCGTAAAACATCAACACTGGGGGACTTCTTTTTAGGTGGCCGAACCATTGGCCCATGGGTTTCAGCGTTGGCGTATGGCACATCGTATTTTTCAGCAGTGCTTTTTATAGGCTTTGCCGGCAAATTGGGCTGGGTATATGGGCTCAATGCTGTCTGGATTGGCGTTGGTAATGCGCTGTTTGGTTCACTGTTAGCATGGCTTGTGCTGGGAAGACGTACGAGAATTATGACTCAAAATTTAGATGTCATGACCATGCCTGAGTTTTTAATGGAACGCTTTGATGGCAAATATATTAAGATGTTTGCTGCTGTCATTATATTTATATTTTTAATTCCGTACTCTGCATCTGTTTTTAAAGGTCTGGGACATCTTTTTGAAGTTAATTTCAATATTTCGTATGATTTAGCACTCATCATAATGATTGGTATCACCGGTATTTACCTTGTGCTGGGTGGGTATTTTGCTATTACATTGACCGATTTTATTCAAGGTATTATTATGGTTGCGGGAGCTCTCACCATGGTACTGATACTATCATCTAAAAATGGTGGGATAGTTCAAAGTATTGCACTGGTTGCTGAAAAATATCCATTACATGTGCCTGCTGGAAAACAACCAGGATGGATCCTCCTTTCTGCATTTATCTTCATGACATCATTTGGTACATGGGGCTTGCCGCAGATGGTGCAAAAATTTTATGCTATTAAAAGTCAGGATCTTATAAAGAAAGCCGCTATTGTAACATTTTGTTTTGCAACAATTATTGGTGTTTGCGCGTATTTCACCGGTTCGCTATCACACCTGTTTTATGATGCAGTTCCTGTTGTTGGTAATAAACCGGCATTTGACCTGCTCATCCCTGATTTACTGACAAAACATCTGCCGGAGCCTTTAATGGCTGTGATATTACTGTTAATTCTTTCTGCATCCATGTCTACTCTTTCATCACTTGTATTAGTATCTTCATCTGCTATTGCAATTGACCTTTACAAAGGGCATGTTAATCCACAAATTACAAAAGAGAATTCTGTAGCAATGATGCGCTTTTTGAGTGCCTTGTTTGTCATATTATCATATTTTACTGCACGATATGAATTTGGAATAATTATAACCCTGATGTCGCTTTCATGGGGAGCCGTTGCAGGCGCATTCATGGCACCGTATTTGTATGGACTGTTCTGGAAACGAACAACCCTTGCCGGGGTATATGCTGGTATGATTACAGGGCTTGTGGTGTCTATTGGTTTGTTTTTTTATCTGGGTGCTGAAAAGTCTGCCGTTGCGTCCAGTTTAGGAATGATCATCCCATTTTTTATTGTACCACTGGTGAGCGTATTAACGAAAAAGCCTGATGGGGCTTTAATTCAGAAAGCGTTTGAAAAAATTTGATAACTTGTTTTCATTTTATATTTCCCAATAGGCGATGGATTGAACGTGAACAACCTGATATTGTGTTAAAAAATTTAAGGATAATGTTGAGCATCATGTTTCTTTAACCTTTGAAGACGCCTGTTTAGAACTATGCCATGCTCTGATGCAAAAACAATTACTGCAATGTAACTGTATAGGCAGGTGGTGGTCAAAAGATAATGAGATTGACATTGTTGCTCTGGATGATGATACTGATACGGTGTGGTTTGGTGAGTGCACATGGAGCAATAAAAAACTATATATCCTGATTTTAGTAAAAATATCAAGGGACATTGTCTATTGCAAAGATCAAAATAACTGCTATATGCTTTTTAGTAAAACCGGATTTACAAACGACATGAAAATGATTGCAAAAAAAGATGATGGTATGCTCTTTGATTGCAATACTATAGTGCAACAAATTCAATAGGGGGATAACTTTATGAACTTTATACCACTTGAAACGATTACCATGGAGCTTGCCGATGTTGCCATGGGACGCCGTAAGGCTGACATGGTAATTAAAAATGGAACATTGGTGAATGTCAATACAAAAGAGTTGCAGGAACATATCGATGTCGCCCTATATAAAGGAAGAATAGCATTGGTAGGAGATGCCAGCCACTGTATTGGCGAAACAACGCAAATAATTGATGCTACCGGTTTATATATTGCACCTGGATTTATGGATGGGCATATTCATGTTGAAAGCAGCATGCTGACGGTATCACAGTACAGCACTGCAGTGGTACCACATGGAACAACGGCAATCTTTATGGACCCGCATGAGATAGCTAATGTGCTGGGGCTTAAAGGTGTGAAACTGATGCTTGATGAAGCACGGGATGTGCCGCTCAGGGTTTATGCTACAGTGCCTTCATGCGTGCCGGCTGCACCAGGGCTGGAGGATGCAGGTGCTGAAATTGGCCCTGAAGAGATAGCAGAAGCAATGAAGTGGGATGCCATTGCAGGGTTGGGTGAGCTTATGAATTTTCCCGGTGTATTCAACAGCGTCCCGGATGTACACAAAGAGATAGCAGTAACGCTAAAAGCTGGCAAACCGGTAACAGGTCACTTTGCTTTGCCCGATACGGGAAAAATGCTCAATGCATACATAGCTTCTGGCGTGCGTTCATGTCATGAATCGGTGAGGCATGAGGATGCATTGGCAAAGATGCGTCTGGGAATGTATGCAAAGATACGTGAAGGTTCAGCATGGCACGATTTAAAAGAGGTCATAAAAGCTATTACCCATAATACAGTGCAAAGCCGTTTTGCTATCCTTGTGAGTGACGATACCCATCCTGATACGTTGATAAAACTGGGACATCTTGATCATATTGTTAAAAGAGCAATTGAAGAAGGTGTTGACCCTGTAACTGCTATAGAGATGGTAACCATTAATACTGCCGAATGCTTTTTGATGAGCAAGGATTTTGGAAGTGTATCGCCATCAAAGGTTGCTGATATTGTTCTTCTTTCGGATCTTTATAGTGTTACTGTGAAAGCAGTTATTATTGGCGGCAGGCTGGTTGCCAGGGATGGAACAATGCTTTCATCGGCAAAAAAGGTAACCTATCCTGACTGGTCAAAAAACACCGTTAATGTTGGCAAAACCTTAACCCCTCAGGATTTTATGCTAACAGTCAATAAATCCGAGGTTAAAGTTCGTGTAATCCAGATAGAAGAAGCAAAAGTTACAACAAAGCAGGTCATTGAAACATTGAAGACTATTGATGGCAATGTTGCACCCAATAAAGAAAAGGATATTGCAAAGGCTGCGCTGTTTGAGCGTCATAAAGCCACCGGAACAAAAGGGCTGGGTTTTGTAAAAGGTTTTGGCTTAAAAAAAGGCGCTGTTGCATCAACTGTTGCACATGATTCGCATAATTTGCTTATCGTTGGTACCGATGAAGAGGATATGGCTTTTGCCGGGAATGAGCTTATCAAAGCTGGTGGTGGGATGATAGCTGTTGCTGATGGCAAAGTGCTGGCTATTGTGGAGCTTCCTGTTGCAGGGTTGCTGACAGATGAACCGGTTGAAGCAGTTCAAAAAAAGGTTGAAACTTTAGAAAAAGCCTGGAAAATGTTAGGATGCAATCTGGTTTCACCGTTTATGACAATGGCTCTTTTAGGATTACCGGTTATTCCGGAGCTCAGGCTCAGTAACCGGGGCCTTGTTGATGCGGTTAACTTTACATTTACAGATGTCATTGCGGGCTGAAAGCTTTTTAGAGGAAGCTATCGCCCATAAACAAACACTGGCACTGGTAACCCTTGCAACCTGCCCGCATACGATACCAGACAACGCCGGGAGAGGGAGGTGTGTTGTGAGAAGCACACTATTAATTTTTTTTATTATCGTTGCTATGGGTTGCGGGGGTATGAAATACAAGGTTGTTAATACAAGGCACACGGTATCAACAGGCTTTACCGTACATAGCAATATTTATTTTCTCTGCGATTACGGTTTGTATCAGCCCGGTAGGCAGATAATACCTATGTACATGTACAGCCCCGGTGATGTGTATATGCATGCACTGTATCTGTATTCATATACTCCTGCCACTAATACGCTTAAACAAGTGTTACAGATACAATCACCGGTCAGCACCAACATTGATATTAGCAATGCCGCATGGGTGGAGGATAACGGTATTGTGTACTGCATTTATTCTGCTGGCTGGGACAATATACAGAAAAAAGTGCAGAAAGATGTATTGTCTTTTAATATCAATGCAATGAATGTCATTGCTCTCTCCAACTATGAAAAACAGCAGATCCTGAAAAAATATGGTACACGCACAAATAAAAATCACATGCTGTCCCAAACTGACATTCTGTATTATGTGGATCATTTGCCAATGGAGCTGTGGTTGCTGCCTTCGCCGCTTACATTTTGCACACTTGATGATGCCGATTTAAAGGAGGTTCTTGTTCAGGGTATTGGCGACAGTAACTTTAAGGAAGTCATATTTGCTAAATTACAACAGTGTTCAAAAAAAGAATTACTTGCAGTAGCTGCCGGTATTGAGAAAAGATACAAAAGCCTTGAAAGCTATCAAAAGATGGAATATGCTCCATACAGGGAGCGATGGGTTACGCGAATATTGCTTGCTGCGTTCTATGGGTTAAGTGCTGACAAAAATTTAACACTGGCGCAGGCAGTATATCATAAAAACAATGATATATTCTATAAATTAGTAAATAACGAAAATATCAATTACTGCGATCAACACGGGACAACCCTGTGTATGATTGCTGCGTATGCTGACAATATTGAGGTGCTGTCATATTTACTTAAAGCAAATGCAGACATGGATGCACAGGATGCATTTGGGTGTACGGCTCTGATGTATGCAGTTTTTGGGCGTGCTGCCGAAGCCATGGGGTTTTTAATAAAAAATAATGCTGATACGGAAGTTGTTTCCGGAAGCAATTGTACTGCATGGGTGCACATCGATACAGCAGGCATGCGCAAGCGGTACGTACTGTTAACAGAGCAGAAAGTACAGAAGAAGCAATAGCAGGATTATATGGTTATTGATGTCACATATCACAGCATCACGATGCACTAACTATGTGAATGCACGATTTTTAAATACTATATGGAGGTACTGGTATGTATAAACTAATTCTAAGCCTTGTTTGTATTTCTTTTGTGTTTACAGGATGTACAAAGGCGAAAATTGATGAAAAGAATATATTGGGCGATTGGGAAGCAATAAAGGGGGATTATCAGGAGGTAAGTTTTTACAAGGAAGATGGTAAAAGTAAATTTTCAGCTTATCTTAATGGAAGACTGTTCACTGACGGGACATGGTTGATAAAAGGCGACTCGCTGATACTGCAATTGAGTACCGGTGAAACGGTAACCTATACACGGGTTGCTGTTAAAAATGGCATTCTGGAATTAAATGGGGGCCAGCAGCAATATCAACCCCTCCGAACAGATCAACAGAAAATAGTTGAGCTGATTGCTGCAGTTGCATCTATAGAAGGAATTAGCTTTTCAAAACCGGCTGATACACAATTTCCATGGAACTTTGATGAAGGTACCAGCGAAAAAAAGGTGAAAGGAAAAATGATAAAGGCAACCATACAGCTAACAACTGACGATTATACAGATCTGGCAAATGCATCAAGGAAAGTTGTTGAGTTGCTGACATCTAAGGGGTTTACTTCATCAGATTATAATATGACCGAAATTCAATCTGCCGCAGAAAATGGCCCTCTTAAAGTCCTTATAAAACAGCAGGCACCCATAAGCTATGACCCCGAAACCGATACACCTGTTTCAATTAAAGGGCAAAACGCATACCTTGAGATAATGTGCGGGGTTATTGAATAATAACTTTATTTTTTATAGTTGCTGAAAAAATCATGCGTTCACAGTAAAGAGTATCCCCTGCTTCATTGGGGAATACTCTTTTTATCATAAAATCTTCTGTAAGATAGATGACAAAATTATTTCATGATTAGCTTTTTAACTTTTCCATCTCACGCTGTTTCAGTACCTTACGGTCTGGTTTCCCTATTGCCGTTAGAGGAAGTTCATCAATAAATTCAACATATTTTGGTACTTTATACGCCGAAAGCCTTTCTTTACAGTAGTCAATTGGATAACTTAACAATCTCTACAATGCCCACCATGGAACTACTGCCATAGCTTCACCCTGATTGAATATGTGGTCTCCTCCATATATGACAATACCTTTTTGTGCATTGAGAATCGTGTTACATTTTTGTATGCCATCGGTAAATTCAGGATTATAGGTTTTTGCTGATTTTATTTCAACAGTAAGCAAACCTTCCCATTCAACGATGCAATCAATTTCATTGCCTGTCCTGTCACGGAAAAAATATATTGGCGGCTTAGTTATCCCTGTATGAACCATTCGTTTATACAGCTCAGCAATTATAAATGTTTCAAAGATATTGCCATAAAGAGGGTGCCCTATTAGTTCTTTCTGGCTGCGGATGGATAGCAGAAAACACAAAAGGCCGGTATCGACAAAATATAGCTTTGGTGTTTTAATGACTCGTTTTGCAACATTTTTGAAATATGGTTGAAGGAAAAATATAACACCACTTGTTTCAAGCAATGAAAGCCATTTTTTGACAGTTGGCTGCGATATGCCAATCCTGTTTGACAGTGACGCATAATTTACTAATTGCCCTGAGTATGATGCTACTGTTTTTATGAATATTTCAAATTGATGTAAATTTTCAATATTGATAAGATTGCGGATATCACGTTCAATATAGGTAACTGTGTAATTTTCAAGCCACTTTGATGCATCAAGATGTTTGTCATGTATGCGGGGAAACATACCAGAAAAAATCATGCTATCAATGGTTATAGTATTACACTGTTTTTTGTTTTCTTTTTTTACAGTAAATATTGAAGGGATGTCCTTATCAAAACGCTTTACTATAAGTTCATTAACGGTAAATGGAAATAATGTAAATATGATGATACGCCCGGCTAACGATTGTGTTATTTTTTCCATCAAAAGAAATTGTTGCGAACCGGTTAGTACATACCCGGCGGGTTTGCTGTTTTTATCTACCATTTCCTGGAGATAGGTAAACAGTGAAGGCGCTCGTTGTGCTTCATCAATAATTAGTGGTGGTGGATAGCTCTTTAAAAATCCACGTGGGTCCTCTTCAGCATATAATCGCATATCAAGGTTTTCAAGTGAACAATAGTCGTAATCATGAAATAGCTTTTGTGCAAGGGTTGTTTTGCCGCTTTGACGGGGACCAGCTATTGCAATAACCGGATATTGCGATTTGTATTTATGTATGGGCATTTCAAGGTTTCGTGGAATCATGTGGCTAATGTAAAATTACATTTTATATTTGTCAAGATATTAATGGCTTTATTATCATAAAGCTTTACAACCAATAACCATGGTATGCACGCTGCCTTGCAATAATAAATGCGCACAATCGTTTTTAATAATGGTGCAAATAATCAAGTGCACGTTCAATCTCATGTAAAACCGAATGAGTGGCACCAGCTCTAAAACGATGTAGCGCATCCCCTGCTCTGACCCCGCCAATCTTCCCAAGCGCCCACGCAATCATCCCCTGAACGCGCTGGTCATTAGTATTGTTAAACTCAGCAATAAGCTCCGGAATAAACCTGTCATCATTGCTGTTTCCCATTGCACGGGCAACATTCATCTTCCACCGCCACATATCGGTTGCAGGTGTGTAAAACATGTGAGCCCATATATAGTGCAAAAAATACTTTTCATCCATGTGTAATAGCTTTATTAAATCAAAATAA
>Ga0116186_1002728_pt1 | contig 15666 bp, 11 predicted proteins | sample AD_JPNNA4_MetaG_FD_89806 | JGI IMG/M metagenome (GOLD analysis project Ga0116186, IMG submission 89806) | Active sludge microbial communities of municipal wastewater-treating anaerobic digesters from Japan - AD_JPNNA4_MetaG | ecosystem: Engineered > Bioreactor > Anaerobic > Digestate | place...
GAGAAACTATGTCCCCAACGAACCGGTTGCAGGAACAGCGAAACCAACCGCGACCAACCGCGCAATGTCCCGCCCGATATCACAGGGTGATTTGATTCGCGCGTGTTGTTCGTAATTATATTTTTATACTCTTATTCTATTTGATATAGTATGAGATATACACGCGAAGATGAAATTATGGAGGATCAGCCTCTTATTTCTACTGTTACTGTTGGAACAGATCCAACACCTTTACCAGCAACTCCTCTTGTTGGACGTAATATGTTGCTTATTCAAAATACAGATAATCTTGATGTTATGTTGTGCAATGCTGATGGTACTGGAACATTAACAATAGAACCTGGAGACAATATTCGTTTTCCAACCAAAAATGAAATTCCTCTGTTTTATGCAAAAGTTGCTGATGGTTCTGCTAGTATTGAAATTATGGAGTGGGCATAATGACGAGAGTTAAAGTTATTACCAGTGATGGTGCTCATATTAGTACAGAAAATCCATTACCGGTATCATTTGGAACTGGGACACTTAATGTTGAAAATGTCAATGTATCATTAACTGCTGCAACTGATTCTGTTGCTGTTGAACCGGGAGTAGCGGATATTAAAATTTCACTTGATGGTGAACTGGTTACTCTTGATAATACAGCAGACATTAAGGTTACTTTGGATGGTGAACTGGTTACTCTTGATAATACAGCAGACATTAAGGTTACTTTGGATGATGAACCGATTGACGCTGTGTTTTCATATGAAGGTGGAACTGCTGTTGGTGAAAATCCACCACATGGTGTCCCTGCAATGTTTATTAAAGGTGGGTATATTGTCCCAATTAATGATTTGGGGAATGATTTACCAGTAACATTGGGTGGAGAGACTGTTAGCACTGTAAACACACCAGCAGTCATAGGTCCAATTACTATTGCATCCGGTGCATCGGTATCTGATGAAATTGATTTGGGTGGTGCAACATGTATGATGATTGAAATGCCAGATGCATTCACTGGAACTGTATTGACATTCCAAGCATCACGAACATCCGGTGGGACTTTTAGAGATGTTAAAGATAGTGCTAAATCTGAAATTCAGGTAACAGTTGAACCCAATGAAATGTGTACTGTTGACAAACTTGCTCCAGCTAGATATATTAAAATTCGTTCTGGTACTTCAGCAATTCCAACAGCTGAAGAAGCAGAACGTATATTGTATGTAATTACAAAATAATAAATTAATCTTTTATACTCCAATCTCTTTTATCTCATCAGGTGTTTATTAAATGTCGATGTCAAATTTCTTGGAAGAAGTGATTATTGATGCTGTTCTGATGGGGCAGGCATGGGGGATTGCAACTAATCCAACTCTTACGATTGCATTGTTCCAGGGTGATCCCGGTGAAGGTTCACCGTTAAATGAAGTGTCTGGTAATGGGTATGCTCGTCAGTCAATCGCATTCACCAAATCAACAACTGGTGGACTTGTAAAGGCTACAAATACTGCCGATATTGAATTCCCTGTTGCAACAGGACCGTGGGGTGCTGATGTAACGCATTTTGCTATTTTTGCCGATACTGATATGGTGTATGCTGGTGAACTTACTCCAGTTCAGAATATTAATACAAACGGACAACTTGTTATCACGGCTGGTACATTAGAGATCATCCACGACTGAGGTTCAAATGGCATTATTGAGATTTAATATTGACACATGCTTCAATAAAATCTCATCGAGCCTTGGTACATTTTTTCGTTCTATTACATCTACAACAGTAAAAACCACTGGTGTTATTCACAGATATACTGTTTCTGGTAAAAGTGAATGTTCTGCCATTGCAAGTTCCAGCACTTCCAAAATCTGTTGGGCAAGTGGAACTTCAACCTGTGTGGTAGAAGCAACAGCAATACCTGTAACCATATTAGTAAGTTCTGGTGTTCCTGTAGAATGTAGTGCCACGGTAACATGTGATTGTATTGCCAAGTCTGTATGTAGATGTATTTGTACATCACAGGCAACGAGTAATGTAATTCAGTATTCTAGTAGTACTGTAAGAGTTAACGCATACTGTGCGTCTCGTGCTTATTCACCAAATGACGTAACGATAGCAGCAGTTGATAGTAGTTATGAAGACAAGATGTTTGCTGATTATGTTTGTACTGGTGTGAATGATGAAAGAACGATCAACTCTGCTATCTTCGGTACTAGGGGGCGGTCTAACATACGATTAAGGTTTGCTCGTGGGACGTATTACATTAGTGACTCTATTGCAATAAAGGATATTGACATACTTGGAGCCGGACCAGGACAAACAGTGTTTGTATTCGCACAGTCAACAATGAGAAGTATTGTAGTAAGAACTACAGGGACTACAACCATTGACGGGTTCTCTATTGCTGGTAGTGGAACATTAAAGGTGATATACGATAACCCGATGGCTGTTAAAGACACGATCAATATATTGAACGTTCATGCAACTGATTATGTTGGAGATGTATTGTATAATAACAATACGCTTGGCAAGATCAATGTAGAGATAGCATATCCAGTATCAAGTATCACGTTAACATCAATACCAAATCATCATCTGATCATTGAAAACTGCAAAGTATGGGATGTTGATTATTCTGGTTTCTATATCTATGGTGATACAAACAACGACGTTCTTTCACGTATGTTGAAGTCTATAAAGATTAGAAACTGTCATGCCACACGATGTGGTAAAAGGGATAATGGGACAGTAGTTGCTGGATTTAATTTGTTGCACAATGTGAGTGTTGAAGACATTAAGATAACAAACTCAACCGCAACAGATAATTGGCATTGTGGGTTTTACTTTGATGATGCACGAGTCAGAACGTATACAACCAATAGTGGAAGTATGTCTCGTGTTGCCAATAAGTCCAATGTTGTGTATAACTTGTATATGGATAACTGTAAGGCTATTGGAAATGGTGTAAGATCAAGAGATCATACATTGGAGTCATTGATACCGTTCTGCTCTGGTTTTGTATTACGTGAGTATTCGTCTGGTAGTAGTTCTGTTGATGCAATACCTCAGTTTATTGTAGTTTATGATGGAATACCATATGTAGTTCCACAGTCACCACCAACTCATCCAGGAGATGCAACAGGACCATGCTCATCTGATGATATTAACGTGTCGTATGGTAACTTGGTGAACTGTGTTGCTTCAAACAACTTATACGCTGGGTTCTATTCTAAAGGATACAACTGGAATGAAGGTGAGTTGAAGATCATCAACTGTTACGCAACAGGTGGCAAGTATGCAGTTGCATTAGACAATCATGATGGTATCAAGATTCACAATATGGTATCAAGTGCGTTTAGTGGTCCATCCGTAATACTTAATAACGTCAACACCATTAGCATTAAGTATATGAGAATCGATCATGTGAGAAATGAGCAATACGTTACGTTCAATACATTGGAAGATTATTACAACCTTCCTGTTACAGCAATGAGACATGTAGAGGTGAATAGATGACTTTAATTACAAGAAATGCAACTTCGGCACAAGTAATGGCAGCGTTTGCTAATGGTGGAACCATTGACTTTGAGAGAGATATTAAGATAGTATGTTCAGCATCATCACATATCTCCCCACCTATTAAAGAGGGAACTATCATAAACGGTAATGGTGCAACACTTGAGTTTCAAATGAATAACGCGGCTGATGCTGCTAATAGATCAAAACCATGGATCGCACTCAAGATCAATAATGGAGTTACTATTAATAGTTTAAATCTTAAAGGGCGAATGGCTTATGAAGTAATGGGTTCAAATATTACTGTTAACAATTGTAAAGTAGATCAAAGCAGTCCATTCCCAGATAAGTATAATGCTTTAGCATCTGGTTTATATGCATGTTTCTTAATTCGTTCTACAGGATCACATCACGTTACATTTAATGCATGTGAGGCATGGTATGCAGACCATATGGGCTTCGCAGTATGGAATGGTGGTGGTACGTTTAATTGTTACGAGATTAAGTGGTTGAAGTGTAAAGCAATGCATTGTGGATCTGGTTGGGAAACAAGCAACTCTACACCCGGACACAATCCGTGGGGGAGAGGCTTTGATGTTCTTGAAGATCTTGGTGTGGTTAAGTTTGTTGCAGAAGATTGCTGTGCATATGATTGTCTTCAGAGTGGGTTTTACAATGAAGGTGAATATATATCTGTTGACGCAAACGGCAAGTCTTTTATGAGAAATAGTAAACCACAGGGAGTGTATAGAAACTGTCATGCTGAGAACTGTGGTATTCGTATCGCCGAAGCAGCAATCGCCAACCGCAACCTTATAGGTAATATTCCATGGCCAAATGGTGTTAAGAGTGGCAAGCCTGATGTGTATGGTGATGGGTTTTATTGCCTTGGAGCAGGTATTACTGTTGAGAACTGTACTTCGAAGAACAATCTTTCTGGGTTCTCGATTGAAAGTGCAACAGTTAATGGGTTCCAGGATGAAGGTTCGTGGATCGGTGGACAAAGTAGTGGTGGACTTGTTAAGAATGCTACGTTTATAAAACCGAAATACTTTGCATTTGCATGGTGGAATAAACTTCGTGGTGGAAGTTCTATTCGTATTATTGATCCTCCGGGTTCTCGACCACCAGTTTTAGGAACATGGTTTACTATGCAGGGACAGAGATGTCTTCACCCAAATAGTTATTCCAAAGTGTACGTGGATAATGATAATGTTCTTTCAACTAAATGGAATGGAAGTAGATATTTGAAGTTGAGTGAACACAAACCAACATATTGGAATGGGTATTCAGGAAATACCGATGGGTTAACTATTCAGATTAATAAGTCTGAATATGCAACACCCAGTGCATGTGTTCGTTCGTTTAGAGGTGGAAGTAGTAACACATCAAACGTATCTGTAACGTATAACCCAAGCATGACGTATACACCAATCGGTGGTTGTGGGAACGGCGGTATAGTTGACCCACCGCCTATTGTTACTCCGGTATGTAATCCTGGGGATATCGACTGTGTTAATAAGAAGAAATGTCAGGCTGACGCAATGGGTAATGTGATGTGGGTCGATGTCTCGGTTGATGATCCAGTATACGTTAGCAGATGTGATCCTGATGCAGAGTGTGTTGGTAAAGAGATACAATGTATTGGTGGAAGAGAACATGTATGCAGTAATGGCAAGTTAATCTTTACTGGAAAAACATGCACCGATACACTTGTGCCATATGCGGGAAGACCAGAATTAAAACAGGGCACAGTAACAAAAATCTATGCTCGTGACTTTGCTAAGGGTGATAATGGTAAGGCATATATGGACACCACACCAGGAAATAATCTCGGAAACTCGACATATAGAACTGATACCACTGGTGTTGATCTCGTGCAATGGGATGCACGTATGGTTGAACCAGAATCTAATAAAACTGTTGTGGCATATACCGAGACGGGCGAATGGTTGAAGTATCCAGTAAAAGTTACAACCAGTGGAACATATACAATAACCTTCCGTGCATCAACTGGTGTTGCTAGTTCGAAGATTATTGTGTCCATCGATGGTGGAGACAAGACAACAATTGATATTCCAGTAACATCAGCAGATTATTCTGTATTTCAATCATTTGAAGGTACTGTTGTTGCACCATATGTAAGTGATAATAGTACAATCAAAGTAGAATTTATTGGTGATATGAATCTGTTGTGGTTCACTTGTAGTTGGTTAAACAATTATGGTGGGAGAGATCCATTACCAACACAATTACCAGTTGCGTCTTTCACAACAGACAAAATATCTGGAGTAATGCCGTTGGTGGTTCAGTTTACTGATACTTCAACTGGTAATCCTACAGTATGGATGTGGGATTTTGGAGATGGATCTTCTTCATCGGATAGGAGCCCAACACATACATATACCACACCTGGAACATATCTTGTAAAGTTAACTATTACAAATCAGTCTGGGACCACAACAAGCCCAGCAACAAGTATTACTGTAACCGCAACCGGTTTAGCACCAGTTGCAGACTTCACAATGGATGTTACAGAAGGAGCACCACCACTAACAGTTCATTTCACCGATACATCAACAAACAACCCAACATCATGGTTTTGGAATTTTGATGATGGAAGTACATCCACTGAACAAAATCCAACACATATATTTACATATGATATGGGAAATTTCACAGTGAGATTATTTGCATCAAATGCCTATGGTAGTAATCTAAAATCATTTAATTATATTGTAACACGTGCTCTGAAACCAACAGTTGATTTCATTGCGAACAAGACATCTGGGATTTGTCCCTTTACTGTTCAGTTTAATGCGACATCATCAGCGCCAACAGCAACATATGCGTGGGATTTTGGCGATGGTGAAACATCAACAGAAAAAGATCCAATGCATACGTATACTTCTACTGGAAAGTATACTGTCACGTTGACTGTTACAGCAGATGGGCAAACAGGCAATAAGATTAGACATAATTACATTACTGTTGCAGAACCAGTAAGTATTCCACCACCACCAATCGAGAATCCTGTTGAAATGACACAGTTACCATACAATACATTTGTTCTCCGGAATGAATATGGGTATATATGTTACATTAGTGCTGAATGGTATGATCATGGTGGGGAAGGAAAGGCATACCATAATGTTCTTAATGGAACACCATATACATATAGACGTGGAACTGATGCATTAGAATTGTTAGATGATTCTATAATTACTTCTACTGGCGAATGGGTTGAATATACTATTAGTGTAGCAGATTCGTCATATTATTATATGCGATTGGAAACAAAGAATACTGATCCACAAGCACGTATTAAAGCAGATGTTGTTGATTTGTCTGATAGAGTGATGTATACATTATTTGATATGGCTGTCCCTGTAACAGGAAATGAATTTGTTAAATATGATGCAAAAACAGATATTGCAAAGAAGTTTATGTTTGTGCAAAGTGAATATACCACTATTCGATTTACATTCACTGGTAACTTTAATTTCAAGTCTGTAAGTATTATGTCAAGTGATACGATTGAAGGAAAAGTAAATAGTGCGTCATATATCTCACCAGTACCAAATATTGCAATATTGCCGTTTACTATCAACCCATATCAATTCGATAAGGGTGGACAAGGTATTTCATATATGGATACAACCGAAGAGCGTTTTGTTCGTAAACCAATTAGAGATACTGATGTAGACTTAATCACTGTTGGGTTTGGAGATTCGACCATAGAAACATTGGTAACAGGGACAGTAAAAGGTGAATGGGTACAATATACAATTAATAACACGACAACAAATGAATATACAGATGCAACTCTTGATATCGAATGTTCAACTACAGAACCATTGTCAAAGTTACAGATTGTATTTATTAATGAAAACGATGCAAAGACATATGATGAATATAGACAGTATTCTAATTCATATATTGTGAGTCCCCCGTTAACAAAAACATTCACTCAGGTGAGTAAGTTATCATTGCCTGTAAAGATATATAATGGTAAAAACATTATGCGAATTTACTTTGATGATAATATTAGTCTTGGTCAAATGACGTTTAGAACCTAATCTATATATACTTTAAATACCCATTTATAGTTATGCAATTAGTAGATTGGCAGATTCGTAAATATGTTGAGTCTGGTAAACTTGGTATCACTCCTTTTAACATTGAACAAATCAATCCAAACTCATATGATCTTCGTCTTGCAGATGAGTTTGTGCGGTATAGAGATTTTATTGAGATCGATGAAGATTACAACACAACGATCATTGATCCTTATAATCCAGATACTATCAATTATGAACTTGAGACAGTAGAAAGTGAAACATATATTATTAAACCATATGAATTTATATTAGCACGAACCGTTGAAACAGTATCTCTTCCAGATGATATCTGTGCTCAGGTTGGTGGAAAATCATCACTCGCAAGAATTGGTTTATCTGTTCATCAGACTGCTGGTTTTGGTGATGCTGGTTTTAGTGGGACATATACACTTGAATTGTTTAATGCTAACTGTAGACCAATAAAGTTGTATGCTGGTATGAAGATTGCACAGATCATGTTTAATGAAACTGAGAAGGCATGTCGCCCATATAATGTTCGTAAGAGTTCAAAATATCAAGATCAAGTTAATACCACCATAAGCAAGTATGATTTGAATACAAAGCCACAATTGGAGATTCGTAATGTTTGAAGAAAGAAACATTTATATGACTGATAAGTTTGTTAACATGTTAATGGAGACAAACTATATTTTGTGGGATGATGAAATTAATATTCCTGTAGACCGTTATGGCAACTTCTTCTATCCACCGCATTATACTGATGAATCAGATGTTATATTTTGTGATGTTGAAGGATATAATAATACTGGGATCAAGACGTTCCATGACTATGAATACCTCTATGAGGTAGAAAAGACGTATAAGATGAGAGGTAAGTGCCACAAAGCATTAAAGCATAACGTTAACATCTTCTCGAATAGATTGGATAGTCGTTTTGATAGTGATTCATCATATGAGAAAGGTTCATTTGATGATATATTAGACATTCATAGAGAGTGGATTTTAACCGATATTGATATGCAGAAGAACAATTCTTTAATGATATCAATGATCACAAACCATATTGATCTGTTCTCTCGTGTGAGTTATAAGGTGTTCTACTTACAGAATGAGCCGGTTGGATTTACGTTACATGACACATCACCATCATATGTGCATTTGTTCTTTACATATGCTGTACCATCAGTAGAATATCTACAGGACTACATGACCTGGATGTTCTTTAGAGATAGGTACAAAACCAAGGAAACTAGACTTGTTAATTTTGGTGGAGTGTATGGTGATAGTAATATAAAGAAAGACAAAGATAGATTATGTCCATATGTTGTCAGAGACAGATGGAGTTGGGGGGTATGACTTGATATACAATCCCTTTAAGGATGAGTATGAACCATACTCGGTTGTATTAAGACGTAAGATGGATGAGATGTATCAAAAAGAAAAGTTTACATACCTTTAGACTACAACAATAACTATGTATGTGGAGACTACAGGAAACTCCATCTTTATTTATGGAAGAGATGCTACAACTAAGAAACGATACTCTAAACGTGATACGTTTGACAATTATCTCTATTCTGACGATCCAAATGGTGAATATGTTACACTCTTTGGTGACAGGGTTCAGAAGACCACATACAAAGAGTTCAATAAAAAAGATATACGCGCCGTTATCGAATCTAAAGGCGTAAAGACGTACGAAGCAGATATCACCATTCGGGCAAGGTATACTATCGATAAATTCGAGGAGATACCATCAGAACCTCTGCGTATCTGTATGCTTGATATCGAGGTGGATGATCGTGATGGCTTTCCAGATATGAATGTGTTTGATAAGACCATTCTATCTATCTGTTGCCATGATAACTTTAAAGATAAAATGCATGTGTTCTATCTTCATCCATCCATCAAAGGTACAACGAAAACCGACAATAGAAACTATTACGCATTCCAGGATGAAGAAACGTTATTAAATACATTTGTCGAGTTCATGAAACAAATGGACTTCGATATTATCTTCGCCTGGAACGGAGATGGGTTCGACTTTCCGTACATCTTCGGAAGGATGAAGATCAATGGTATCGAACCTGAAAAGTTATCGCCCATCAAGAAGTGTGTATCAATCTGGCAAACCCATTGGTAGATATTATCTAGATCTCATGGTTGCATTCCGTAAGGTTGCAACATCTGAGTTTGAGTCATACTCTCTTGATTATATTGGTAAACATACTGTTGGTAGAGGAAAGGTTGAACATGATGGTAAAGTCGGTACCTTATGGGAAGAAGATATAGAAACCTTCCTTGAATATAATATCAACGATGTTCAGTTAATGGTTGATATTGAAAAAAAGAGAGGCATTGTTCGATACTTTGATGTTATTCGTAGATTAACATTCTGTTCGTTCTATGATGTCTTCTTTAATTCAAAAGTACTGGATTGTTACTTTTTAAAAGTAGCAAGGAGATATGGTATTGTTCTCCCCAATCGTCCAAAATCAGAAACAGAATATGACCCCATCCAGGGCGCTCGGGTAATTGCACCAGTTTCCGGGCTTCACCATTGGGTTGCAGTGGGCGATGTTCGTAGTCTTTACCCTACAGCATTCCTAACGTGCAATATGTCCCCAGAAACAATTGATACTAATGGGAATATTGTTGTTGGGGCAACTAGGTTTAAGAGTAGTCCAAGAGGATTCATCCCCATGATCATCGAAGAGTTGTGGGATCTTCGGCAGTCATGGAAAGCAGAAATGAAGAAGTATCCCAAGGGTTCTGCTGAATATGAAATGTGGGATAACTTACAGACAGTCTGCAAGTTTCTGCTTAACTCAGTCTATGGTGTAATGCTCATGCCAACCTTTAGACTATTCGATAAGCGTATTGGAGCAGCCATTACATTGTTTGGTCGAAAGACAAATATTCACATGCAAACAAAGATCGAAGAGAAAGGTTATCAAATGCTTGCGGGCGACACCGATTCGTCCATTTTCAAGGTTGGTATAGATGATCCACAACTTGCACAAGAAGCAATTGATTACATCAACTCAACACTTGACAAGTTCTGTGAAGATAACTTCGGTTCGTCAGAATATAACAAGATGTACGTCGAGTTTGACAAGATGTATTCATCCATCCTCTTTATTGAAAACGAAGATGGAACAGCAGTTAAGAAGAGATATGCCGGGCTGATTTATGTATCAGATGGTAAGAGATTAGACAAACCTTACCTTGATGTAAAAGGGTTTGATTCGAAAAGATCAGACACACCATCAATAGTTAGAGACTTGCAAAAAGAAGTATTTGTAATGATATTAAATGGTGGAAAGAAAGATGAGGTAAAGAGACATGTGCAAAGTATGCGAAGAAAGATTGTTAATGAGGAATTCTCGCCAGACGTTATCGCCATCCCAAAGGGAATGTCTAAAGCGATTAGCGAGTATGATAAAACAATCCCAATCCACATCACTGGAGCCAAATACTACAATGAATACTGTGGAGGAAACATTAAACGAGAAAAATTGAAATACTTGTACGTCAAGAGAGTTCCAGTGAATTATCCACCAACACATGTTGTGTCATTTGTGGATAAAGCCCCAGATGGATTCGAATGGGATTATACCAAAATGGCCGAAAAGTTGATTGATGAGAAATTCAAGAATATCTTTCATTCAATGGGGTGGGCAGACCAAACCACCCTTGCTTGCTTTGGTTAAAGCATATATTTAAATTCCCCATCCACCTATAATATATGGTATGCTAGAAGACAATTTTGCTGGTTCTATTACTGGCAATAATATCACCTGTTTTGCCCACGAGACTATACGGGGACATACCATTGCCGATGTGCATAAAGCAGCACTGTATGAGTTGGTATGGCACCGTAAGACCAATGCATCTGTAACAGAAGATGGGGAGAAAGTAATCGAAGTTGGACCAAGGACATACGTTATTAGTGATATCCTCAAGGATCGGTTTGTGGACTTCCTTCCATACTCTCAGAAATTCCTTGACGAGTACACCAGATGTCTTATTGATGGTTACGATGACAACGTGAACTTTGAGTATGATTATCATGAGCGGTTATATAATTATGAAGATTACAATGGTCCCGTGTGTTGTTTAGGAATTAATCAAATTGATATAATGATTAAAAAACTTATTGAAAATACAAATACCAGAAGAGCAGTTGCTATTACATGGCACCCAGTAAAAGATAACGGCAAAAAAGACGTTCCATGCCTTCAGTATATTCAGATGGTTATTAATAACAACACGTTACACATGAACGTATTGTTCCGTTCGAATGATATGCTGTCTGCGTTTGGTTCGAATGCATATGCACTGACGACATTGCAGAAGAATGTTACTGATTACATTTCACGTTCGATCAACAAGAAGTTGGGTTATGGATACTATAACCATACTGTTATTTGTCCACATATCTACTACGAACGTGACGCAATGGAATATAAGAAAGTAATGAATTATTGTATTGAGAAGAAACTTATTTGAGGTAATATCATGAGATGTGAAGACTGTATCAACCATATGGATGAAAAGCAGATTGAAGAACTTGGTGACAATCCAGCAAATCTGAAGATCAAGAACCAGTATTACGCAGAGCGAGATATCGTTGCAGATCATCTTCGAAGAGGAGAAAAGGTTGTCTTCTGTGTATGGATGTACGCAGTTGTTGGCAGCAAGTCTGTGTGTGCAGATATTGAATCCCTAGAGGATGTTGACAATGAGTGAACTTATTGATAAAGTCGCCAAGGAGAGATATCTTCGTGGTGATGAGAAAGCAATGGATGATGTATATGAGAGAGTAGCGGTTGCTGTTGGTGAGAATGTTAAAGTCCAAAATGGACCAACATCTAACTCAACTTCTGATATGACTACAACTCAACTGCATAATGCATGGTCGATTAGATTCTTCAACCTCATGTGCGATGGTGTCTTCCTTCCCAATTCACCAACACTGATGAACGCTGGGACAGATAACGAAATGCTTAGTGCATGTTTCGGTCTTCCTGTAAATGATTCGTTTGAAGGTCCTGGTGGTATTTATGACAGTCTTATCAATTCTGCGCGAATATTCAAGATGGGTGGGGGAGTTGGATACAACTTCTCGGATCTTCGAGGCAAAGGAGCGAGAGTACAGAGCACAGATGGAGTTGCCTCTGGCCCTGTATCGTTCATGCGATTATACGATGCTAATGTTGGTGTTATCAAACAGGGTGGACGGAGACGAGGAGCGGCTATTGGAATCCTTAATGTGGATCATCCAGACATCAGAGAATTCATTACATGCAAGAGTAAAGAAGGCGATATCTCGAATTTTAACATTTCGGTGATGTTGACTGATGTGTTCATGGAACATATCAACGATGTTGCTGGGAAAGAAATTTTCGATATGATCGTTGATGGGATTCATGCAGTGGGCGAGCCCGGCGTGTTATTCTATGATAATATGAACATAGACAATCCAAATAAGCACATCTACGATATTCATACAACGAATCCATGTGTTGTTGGTGAAACGTTACTCTTGACAAACAAGGGATATGTACCTATCAAAGATGTTGCTGGACGCGATGTGTTGGCATGGAACGGTTTCGAATGGTCTCTTATTACCCCAAGTATTACTGGATATGATCAGGAACTTATGGAAATTGAGTTTAGTGACGGAACATCGTTGATCTGCACACCATATCATGGATTCAAAACGTGGGTTGGGTATTCTAAAACTGGAAATGAAGTAGAAAAGGAAGCACGAGAACTTGTAATTGGTGACAGATTGTCTAAATGCACATATCCAGTTATTGAAGGCGATAAAGAACTTGAACATGCATACACACATGGGTTCTTCTCTGGTGATGGTTGTCACGAAAACAGAGATAATATAGATACTATATATTTATACGGCAAAAAGCGTGAGTTGTTACCACATTTACATTATATAGGTATCAATAACAATAATAATAAAAGAACTGTAATTCGGCTTGATGCTAGCAATGGGTATAAAAAAGAATTTGTCCCCGACGCATCATATAGTGTTAATTCTAGATTAAAATGGCTTGCTGGACTCATTGATAGTGATGGAACTAAAGTTAATATGGGGATTTCCATTTGTTCGGTTAACAAAACCTTCTTGATGAATGTGAAGTATATGCTTAACACTGTTGGGTGTCGCTCAACAGTTGCTTTGATTAGTGATGAGAAAATGAAATTTATGCCCGATGGAAATGGTGGATTGAAAGAATATAAGTGTCAACCGTGTTATATGATTTCAATACCCGGTATTGATATTATGAATCTTAATACCAATGGTATTGAAACCCATCGAATAGATGTATCAAATATAACAATAGAATGTGATAGAACCAGATTTGTTACTGTTAAATCGATTAAGCATCTGGATTATACCGATACTGTGTATTGTGCAAATGAACCAAAGAATCACACATTGATCTTCAATGGTGTGTATACTTCTCAATGTGGGGAGATTGGAATAGGCGTTAATCCCAAATCGGGTGGTGGGGAAGCATGCAATCTTGGTTCAATCAATGTGGCAAAGTGTGTCAATGAGAAGTATCCATCTAACTTCGATTGGAAAATGCTTGCTGATATTACCAGAGATGCAGTTGTATTCCTTGACACCATCATTGATATGAATGAATATCCCACCGAAGCAATTGGTGACATGACCAAATCCACTCGAAAGATTGGACTTGGATTAATGGGTCTTCATGACGCATTAATCATGATGGAGTATGCTTATAACTCTCATGAGGGGAGAATGATAGCAAAAGATATCATGAATTCCATCAATAGAGCTGCACAGGAAACTTCCAAGAAACTCGGGATTGAACTTGGTTGTTACCCTGCATGGAAAGGTTCTGAGTGGGAGAAGATGGGTATACCAATGCGTAACTCTACATTGACTTGTATTGCCCCAACAGGAACAATCAGTATTCTTGCTGGGTGTTCATCTGGTATTGAGCCGTATTACAATTGGGTATATGAGCGAGATAATACCATGGGTGGAAAGTATTTCATTTGCGTCCCAATCTTCGAAGAGATGATCAATAGACTCGTCAACGAAATGTCTCCAGTTGATATCAAAAAGAATTTGTACGAATATTACAATGTTGTTGTGTTCGATACCGGTGATTCCGATGAATGGTATATCCAGAACAGTGATGATACCGAATACTTTGGTGATATCAGAGAGAAATTCATTGATTGCATTAAACAAGATTGTTTCGAAAAGGGAACCATTCAGCATATGAAGTTCATCCCGGAGAAGACTAGAAAAGTGTTTGTGAATGCACTTGATATCTCACCTGAAGATCATATCAAGATGCAAGCAGAACTTCAAGCATACTGTGACAACAGTATTTCTAAGACTGTTAACATGCCCAACTCTGCAACAAAAGAAGATGTTGCAGATGCTATTAAGTTAGCATGGGAACTTGGATGTAAAGGTTTCACCATGTATCGTGAAGGCAGTCGCAAGAATGTTGTGTTGAAGTTGAAGGATAAGCCTGAGCCGTTCGTTCGAGTGGATGGTGTAGATATTACACCAGCAGTAAAAGATTTTACTGTAACTGTCCACAAACCCATTCCAATGCAGTCTGAAACAAAGCGTGTACTTCCATCAACCAGATATAAGGTTCAGTCTGGGTGTGGTGAACTGTACATTCATGTTGCAGAGGACAATGAAAAGATTCGAGAAGTTTTCGTAGAATGTGGTGGATCTGGTGGTTGTGCTGCTAATAATAATGCGATTGGTAGACTCATTTCACTTGGATTGAAGCACAATGTTCCCATTGCTGCAATCATTAGGCAACTGAAGAAGGTTAAGTGTGATGCTTGCATTCGTAACTCAAATGCAGAAGGCAAGTCCTGTGCAGATATCATTGGTAAGGTATTAGAAGAGTCAAGTCCTGTTGACGAGGATATAACTTCGATTAAATATAACATCACACCACCAGTAGGAAAGACATACATGTCAACTGTAACAGAAGATGGATTCATCTGTCCAGAGTGTCAGTCTACTGTAATCTTCGAGGGTCGATGCTTTAC
>Ga0116186_1002730_pt1 | contig 15665 bp, 12 predicted proteins | sample AD_JPNNA4_MetaG_FD_89806 | JGI IMG/M metagenome (GOLD analysis project Ga0116186, IMG submission 89806) | Active sludge microbial communities of municipal wastewater-treating anaerobic digesters from Japan - AD_JPNNA4_MetaG | ecosystem: Engineered > Bioreactor > Anaerobic > Digestate | place...
CAATGTAAGTGCATATGGAGGACTTGCAGCGGTAGATGCATATATAGGAGCAACAGAGCCCTCAAAGGATAGAGGCATAGAATACGGCGGCGCTCATGTAATATGCAATTTAATAGATGGCAAGAAAGTGCATCTTAAGGCATACTCAAAGGGCACAGACTGTTATCCAAGAAAAGAGCTGGATACTTATATCACCAAGGATTCGATAAACGAAGCCTATTTGTACAATCCGAGGAATTGCTATCAGAACTACTCTGCAGCAGCAAATACCTCCGACAGGACATTGTACACATACATGGGAGTGCTTCAGCCCGGCTTGGGGAATGTAAATTATTCTACTTCAGGGGAACTCAGCCCGCTGTTGAAAGACCCCTACCTCAGGACTATAGGTATAGGGACAAGAATATTTTTAGCCGGTGCGGAAGGTTACGTAGCATGGCAGGGAACCCAATTTGCCAGCGGAAAACCCAGAGGGGAGAATGGAATCCCACTGTCCAGCGCCTGTACCCTTGCGGTAATAGGCAACCTTAAAGAGATGAGCACTGATTATATTCAACCGGCTGTTTTTGAAAAGTACGGCGTTTCAATGTTTGTCGGAATAGGAATACCTATACCTGTCCTTGATTCGGATCTGCTTTTCAATCTTTCGGTACAAAACAAAGACATATATACAAATATTTTGGATTACAGCGTACAAAGAAGCAGTAAACCGGTCTTGGCACAATGCAGCTATGAGGAATTGAGAAGCGGATTTGTTTCCATTGAAGGCAAGAAGGTAAAAACTTCGCCTCTTACAAGCCTGTATAAATCAAGGGAAATAGCCCAGGTACTAAAGAGCTGGGTTGCGGAAAAGGGCTTTACATTGCAGCCTCCTATAGCCCCCTTCCCTAAGGAAGTAACGCTGAAGTCACTGGAAATAAGGGGGTTATAGTATGCAAGTATGCATTCATTGCGGCGCTTGTACCGCAGCTTGCACCAAGGGTGCTTTGAAAATGGAACCTGAATCGGGGACTGTCAGTTGTGATGAATCCCTTTGCACACACTGCAACGCTTGTATAAGAGCATGCCCGGCAAGAGCACTTACCTATAATCAGATAAGGAGGCCCTATGTATCAGAAAAGAGATTATCGGAAGCTTATGAAAGCAGATGAATTGATATGCTTCAATGTAACTGAATATGAATCCGATTTGCAGATATATGCCAGGACAAACCTGAAGAAAGAAGCAGAAATTGCTGTTGCTAAATACAGAAAGGATATTATTGATTACATTAGAAGACATCCTGAGTTTTTGACAAGTCTGGTGCCGGTCAATCCCATATTGGATGCCCCTGAAATAATACAGGATATGTGCCATTGCTCAAAGCTTGCCAATGTAGGTCCCATGGCAGCGGTGGCGGGGGCTGTTTCAAAATATGCGGGCAAAGATCTGCTCCGATTTACAGATGAAGTACTGATAGAAAACGGAGGTGATTTATTCATTAAATCAAAGAATGACAGACGGATACTTATATATGCGGGCAGCTCTCCCCTTTCAAACAAGGTTGCCCTCCTTATTCCCGGCAATAATCAGGAACTGGGGATATGCACATCAAGCGGAACTGTCGGCCATTCTTTAAGTTTTGGCAAAGCAGATGCAGCCGTCGTAATCTCAAAGGATGCGGTTTTGGCTGATGCCGCGGCCACCGCTGTCGGAAATGTAGTAAAGGATAAAGACCATATTGAGGCCGGAATAGAATATGCCATGTCTATTCCGGGTGTAGAGGGGGTTGTAATCATTGCAGATGACAAAATGGGCGCCTGCGGTGATATTAATATTACAAAGCCTTGAGAGGAGAATTGGTTATGAAAATAAAAGAGTTTTTTAAGAACAAGCCTGTTATATCCCTGGAAATATTTCCGCCGAAACCTGAAATGCCAATAGATACAATATTTAATACCATTGATGCTCTGTCTGATCTTAAACCCGCCTTTATGAGCGTAACTTATGGTGCCGGCGGCAGCAGCAAGGCTCATACGGTTAAAATTGCCGATGCCATCAAGAACAAGTACAACATTGAAGCCCTTGCACACCTTACCTGCATAGGAGCAAAACGGGATGAAATTGACAATATACTTAAGCAGCTTAAAGAATGCCATATTGAAAACATAATGGCTTTGAGGGGAGACATACCTGTGGGCTCGGATCCTGCTTCCTTTGAGAATGCCGAATACAAGTACGCCAAAGATCTAATATCCTATATAAAAGAAAAGGACAGTTTCTGCCTCGGCGCTGCCTGCTATCCCGAAGGCCATATCGAGTGCCCCGATGAAGTAAAGGGTTTGAAGCATTTAAAGCTAAAGGCAGATTCCGGCGCCGACTTTCTGATAACCCAGCTTTTCTTTGATAATAATCAATACTTCTCCTTATTGGAAAAACTTGATATATTCGATATCAACCTTCCGGTCTCAGCCGGCATTATGCCTGTAATAAACAAGAAGCAGATTGAACGCATCACAGGTCTTTGCGGTGCCTCTATTCCCCCAAAGATTAAGCGTATACTGGACAAATACGGAGAAAACCCCGAAGCATTGAAGGAAGCGGGTATAGCCTATGCAACAGAGCAGATAATAGACCTGCTGTCCTCCGGTGCTGCCGGAATACACTTATACACAATGAACCGCCCGGAGGTAGCCAGGAAAATCTTCTCTCCAATAACAAACATCAGAAGCTTTTTTAATGAAGGCTCAGAGAATTAGCAGAACATCTGCATGGCTTTTACGATAGCTCGAACATGCCTGTATACAGTTGATAATATTTACCCTGAGCGGCGATTAGATCCTCATGGTCTCCCCGCTCTATAATCCTTCCGTTTTCCAGAACCAATATGGCATTGGAATTTCGGACGGTGGAGAGCCTATGGGCAATAACAAAAACTGTTCTGCCTTCCATAAGAGTATCCATTCCCTTTTCTATCAGAGCTTCTGTTCTTGTATCAATTGAGCTTGTTGCTTCATCCAGTATCAAAACAGGAGGATTGGCAACTGCCGCTCTTGCGATGGCGATAAGCTGGCGCTGCCCCTGGCTCAGATTGGCACCGTCCGAGGTCAACATTGTATCATAGCCCTGGGGCAGGTGCATTATAAAGGAATGTGCATTAGCAAGCTTTGCTGCATTTATAACCTCTTCATCAGTCGCATCCAGTTTGCCGTAACGGATGTTTTCCCTGACTGTTCCCGTAAACAGGTGTGTATCCTGCAGGACCATTGACAGGGAGCGCCTTAAGTCTGACTTCCTGATTTTGTTTATGTTTATTCCGTCATACCTGATTTTGCCGTCGGGTACGTCATAAAAACGGTTGATCAGGTTTGTTATGGTGGTCTTTCCTGCACCGGTGGAGCCTACAAATGCAATTTTCTGGCCTGGCTTTGCATAAAGGCTTATTCCGTCCAATACAGTTTTGTTTTCCTCATAGCCAAAGGTAACATCTTCAAAGCGCACATCCCCTTTAAGTTCACTGTAGGTTATGCTTCCATCCTTGTTAGGCTGCCTCCATGCCCACTTTCCGGTATGGATTTCTGTCTCCTCCAGTTCGCCTTTTTCATTTTCCCTTGCATAAACAAGCTCAACTATTCCTTCATCCACCTCCGGTTTTTCATCCAGCACTTCAAATATGCGCTCCGCACCTGCCAAAGCAGTCAGTATAGAGTTCATCTGCTGGGAAATCTGGTTCAGCGGTTGTGTAAATGTTCGTGTATACTGCAAAAATGAGGCAATGGTTCCGATGTCAATGTAACCGTATATTGACATGATGGCACCCGCCGTTGCGGTCAATGAATACAGCGCATAGGAAAGATTTCCGATAATCGGCATAAGTATGCCGGCAAAGGTATGGGCATTTGTAGCTGCATGGCACAGCTCATCGTTCATTTTCTCAAAATTACTTTTTACGGTTTCTTCGTGGCTGAAAACCTTTACAACCTTCTGTCCTTCAATCATTTCTTCAATATAACCGTTGACCCTGCCGATTTCCTTTTGCTGCTTCCTGAAATATTTAGCACTCAATCCGCCTATCTTCTTCATGACAAACAGCATCAGAATCAGCACAAGCACTACAAGAACAGTCAATACGGGGCTGAGCACAATCATCATGGCAAATATCCCTGTCACAGTCAGTACTGATGAGAGCAGGTTCGGTATACCATGGCTTATCATTTCCCTGAGAGTATCGATATCGTTTGTATACCGGCTCATTAATTCACCGTGGGTATGGGTATCGAAGTATTTTATCGGCAAGGACTCCATATGAGTGAACAAATCTGTTCTCAGCTTATACAGGGTGCCTGTGGAAATATTCAGCATCAGCCTGTTATATGCATAGGTCGCTGCAACTCCAAGGGCATACACAGCAGCCAATATGCCTATCATGGAAATAAAGCCTGTCATATCAGGATTATTACTCCCGATATATGGAACAATATATTGATTAATTATTGGTTTAAGGAAATATGTGCCCGCAACATTTGCCGCCGAACTGACAATAATGGCGGCTGTAACTGCGGCAAGCTGCAGCTTATACGCAAACATATATTTCATAACTCTGCTTAGAGTTTTTCCTGCATTTTTCGGCTTTGCAGCCGGACGATTGCTATGAGGCCCCGGCATGGTTTATGCAGCTCCTTTCTGCTGTGATTCATATACTTCCCTGTAAATGGAGTTGGTGGCAAGCAGCTCTTCATGAGTACCGATTGCATTAATTTTTCCGTCATCCATTACTATGATTTTGTCAGCATCGCTGACGGAAGTGATCCTCTGAGCTATAATTATTTTTGTGGTATCCTTCAGGTTTTCCCTGAGTGCCTGCCGAATCTTGCTGTCGGTAGCAGTATCAACAGCACTTGTGCTGTCATCCAGTATCAGTATTTTCGGTCTTTTAAGCAGCGCCCTTGCAATGGACAGCCTCTGCTTCTGACCTCCGGACACATTCACACCGCCCTGCCCCAGGTCTGTCTCGTAGCCCTCAGGAAAGGAAGTAATAAATTCATGTGCCTGTGCTGCTTTGCAGGCTTCAATAATTTCAGAATCTGCTGCCGCTTCATTGCCCCATCTGAGGTTTTCCTTTATAGTCCCCGAAAAAAGAACATTCTTCTGCAATACCACAGCAACTGCGTTTCTCAGTGTATCAAGCCGATAGTCCCGTACATCGTGACCTCCGACTAAAACCCTTCCTTCCATTACATCATAAAGGCGGGGTATAAGCTGTACAAGACTGGTTTTGCCGGAACCGGTACCTCCTATGATTCCTACAGTCTCGCCGGATTTTATCTCAAAACTGCATTCATTCAGGGTAGGATTGTCTTTGTTCTTGCTGTAGCTGAAGGAAACACTGTCAAAAACAATCGTACCGTCTCCTACCTTCAAATCCATGTTTACGTTTTTGTCATCAATATCGATCTCCTCATCCAGAACCTCTATTATACGGAGTATAGATGCCCTTGACATTACAATACCCACGAATACAAATGTAATCATCATCAATGACATCATTATCTGTCCCACATAGCTGATAAAACTCATTAATTCACCGGTAAGAAGCGTCCCCCCGATTATCATCCTGCCCCCGAACCACGAAATGGCTATCATGCAGCAATACATCGCAAATTGCATTATCGGCATAGTTAATATAATCATTTTTTCTGCTTTCAGCTGTGCTTTACGAACAGCATCTGCGGCCTTCCTGAATTTTTCATTTTCATGTTCCTCTCTTACAAAGGCTTTTACAACGCGGATAGCTATCAGATCCTCCTGAACAGAGGCATTCATGCTGTCATATTTTACGAGCATAGTCCTGAACCTGGGATATGCCTTTGTGGCAATAAAGTACAGTGCAGAACTCAAAAAAGATATAGCCGCAAGAAATATTACAGCCAGGCGGGCGTTTATTACAATTGCCATGACGGTTGCACTGACAAGCATTATGGGCGCACGCACAAGCATCCTTATTACCATCATGAATGCCATCTGTACACTGTTTATGTCAGTAGTAAGTCTTGTAACAAGGGATGCCGTGCTGAATTTATCTATATTGGCGAAAGAGAACTCCTGTATCTTGTCAAACAGTTTTTTGCGTATTCCTTTAGCAAAGCCCATACTTGCGACAGCCGCAAAACGCCCTGACAGGGCTCCGAATAAAAGTGCAAACAAAGCCATAAGGACCATCAAAGCTCCCATTCTGACAACATAGTCAATATCATTATTGCTTATGCCCACATCGATAATCCTTGCCATAATAAGAGGTATGAATATTTCCAGTATAACCTCCCCAATTACTGTCACAGGAGTTAAAACCGCATATTTCTTATAGTTCCCCAAGCAGGGCAGCAGTTTTTTCAGCATTATTTGCTTTCTCCTTCCTTACTGCAGAACTTATTTTTACATATTTGATTTTTCATAGCAAAAATCTCAAATAAGTCTAAATTCCTATCTTTGTCCTGCCCTTCAGAAATGTTGGCAATCAATCTATCAAGATAACCCTTCAATTGAGCCAACTCCGATTCATCAAAGCCTGAAAATACTCTTTTATCAACAGTGTCGAATAATTCACGGCACTTTTTTGACATTTCAATACCCTTTTCGGTAATAGTCAGTTTTTTGCTTCTAAGATTTGCATCATCTACAGCCTTCTCTATCATCCCCGCCTTTTGCAGCCGTTTAGTTGATATTGCAACCGATGCCGCGGATAAATTCAGGGTATCTGCAATTTCAACCTGCGAACAGCCATTATGTCTTACAATGTATTCCAAAATGGGCAGCTGCCCGAAATATAACCCTGCATCAGCTGCCAGCTTCTGAAACAGTATTCGCCTTTTAAAAAATAATACATCAAACCTTTTAACCAGCTCTATATGCTTCATAACACCAATTCCTTTCATGGGATTGTAATATGTATAATTGTTTTACGTTTAACTATTTTATGTATAATTGTTATTATAGTCAGGGAGTCAGCTTTTGTCAATAGGCTTGATGCAAGTATATTGAACGGCAAAAAGTCAAAAAGGCTTATCGCTAAAATATTGATAAGCCCATTTTATTTATTGATATCATCAGCTTTATGTCATTGATAAATATTATAGGTGTAATGTCTGTTCTAAAATGTGTAATCATTCAATCTCTCCGAGGTTATAAGGGGTCTCCTGATAAACATAATAGTTCAGCCAATTATTAAAAAGCAGATTGCCGTGCCATAAATAAAACTCTTGAAAATCAAGGGTTTTCGGACAAATTACGGCGGAGAGGGAGGGATTTGAAGCCGGACGGCCGGCAGCCACACTTTATTCGTGCATTGCGATAACCATTTTAAACAGCCACTTCAGTAATTCTTATCTGCTCTGGCCTCATGAGGGTTCTCACCATCCCTCCTGCAGATAAAAAACAAAACCGCTTTCAGCGGTTTGATTTTTTATCTGGCGGAGAGGGAGGGATTCGAACCCTCGGTACCTTTTGGGTACGCATGATTTCGAGTCATGGACCTTCGACCACTCGGACACCTCTCCGTGTTTATCGTTTTCTTTTAAAAAAATCCTTCAGAATTTGGCTGCATTCTTCTTCCAGAATGCCCTTTACTACCTCGGTTCTATGGTTAAAATGATAGTCTTCAAATAGGTTCAGCGTTGAGCCTGCTGCGCCGCCTTTCGGATCCATGGTGCCTATATAAAGCCTTTCTATCCTGGCCTGCAATATGGCACCGCTGCACATAACACAAGGCTCCAGAGTCACATACATGTCACAGTCTATAAGCCGCCAGCCTCCGAGTGCCTCACAGGCTTCTTTTATTGCAAGTATTTCTGCGTGAGCCGTTGCATCTTTTGAAATCTCTCTGCAGTTATGCGCTGCTGCTATTATTTCACCTTTCCTTACTATGACAGCACCAACCGGAACCTCATCCTTGTCAAAAGCCTTCTGAGCTTCTTCCAAAGCTTTTCTCATAAAAGGAGCATCCAATTTCTACCACGCCAATTCATAATTAATATATATTATTATGTGGTTTACCTTGATATATTATCATTTAAGATGTTGAATTGTCAATGAGCTGCCATAAACTTACAACCGCGGCAAAAAACTAATATATAAAATTAAAAATCCCAATACTTCATTTGTATTGGGATTTAATATTTTACTTTAATGGCCCAGGTAAGCCTTCACTATACTATCATCTTTGCTTAATACGTCAGCATTTCCTTCCATTACTATTTCTCCTGTTTCCAACACATACCCTCTGTGGGCAAGCTTAAGGGCAGCCTTTGCGTTTTGTTCAACAAGCAGGATTGTAGTACCTTGTTCATTAATCTGTTTGATAATGTCCATTATTCCTTGAACAATTATGGGTGCCAACCCCATTGAAGGCTCATCCAGCAAAAGCACCTTAGGGTTAGTCATGAGAGCCCGCCCTATTGCCAGCATCTGCTGCTCACCCCCTGAGAGCAGCCCCCCCATTTGCTTACGCCTTTCTTTTAATACAGGGAACAGATCCAGTGCCCTGTCCATTCTTCGCTTTCTTTCGGCATCATCCTTTAGTGTAAATGAACCCATTTCCAAGTTTTCCTGAACGTTCAGCTCTTTAAAAATCCTTCGCCCTTCAGGAACATGAATTATTCCCATCTCAACAATATCATGGGGCGGCGCATTTGTAATATCTTTTCCGTAGAATTCCACTTTTCCGGAACATGCCGGTACCAAACTGGATATAGTTTTAAGAGTGGTACTCTTTCCTGCACCGTTGGAGCCTAAAAGTGTAACTATCTCCCCTTCGCAGACATCCAGGCTGATACCCTTTAATGCGTATATCTGTCCGTATCGGGTTGCCAGGTTTTTCAGGGAAAGGACTACTTTACTCATTCGGCATCCTCCTCCTTCCCCAAATATGCTTCTATTACCTTGGGATTGTTCTGAACTTCCTGTGCAGTACCCTCGGCAATTTTGATTCCGTAATCAATTACAAATATTTTTTCCGAAACCTTCATAATCAGGCCCATATCATGTTCTATTAAAAAAACGGTCATTTTTCTTTCATCCCGAATACGGCGTATCAGCTCTATCAACTGCATTTTTTCATCATAGTTCAGTCCGGCGGCAGGTTCGTCCAGCAGCAGCAGCTTTGGCTGAGTTGCGAGTGCCCTTGCCCACTCTACCCTTCTTTGATCCCCATAGGGTAAATTCTTTGCCAATCTATCTTTCTTATCCAGAATGCCGATAAAATCCATACATTCTAAAGCCACTTCTCTAATTCTTTTTTCTTCCGCTTTTTGTGAAGGAAACCTTAAAATGGCTCCCCCCACGCCTGCGCTGCCACGGCAGTGCATTCCGGACATGACATTTTCCATGACAGTTAAGTTCTTAAACAGCCTAAGGTTCTGGAAAGTCCTGGCCATCCCCAGAGCTGTGATCTTATGCGGTTTCTTCTTCATAATGCTCTTGCCCTGGAACAGGATATCCCCCTCCTGGGGCTTGTAAAAACCGGTCAGACAGTTGAAAAGCGATGTTTTCCCAGCACCGTTAGGTCCTATCAGGCTTTCAATAGAGCCTTCGTCAATCCCAAAGCTCACCTTATTGACTGCTGTGAGTCCTCCAAACCTTAATGTTAAGTCTTTCACCTCTAAAATCAACATTGTTCACCCCGTCCGATATAAATTTTTTCCCCGCAGTAAATATCAAGTATGGCGTTCAGGCCATAGGCCCTGAGGACGATAAATCATTAAAACTAATAATAGCAAACCAAATATTAACATCCTATATTCGCCAATTCCCCTGAAAACCTCGGGGAAAACTACTATTGCACAAGCCCCTAGTATTACGCCCGGAATCTTTCCCATACCCCCAAGTACTACCGCCAGTAAAATCATAACTGACTGGGTAAACAAAAAGGACTCAGGTGATATTGCCGTCATTTTTACTGCCATGAAAGAGCCGGCTACGGCTCCAAAGACAGATCCTATTACAAAGGCATACAATCTGACCGCAACAACATTAATACCCATTGCTTCTGCAGCATCCTCGTCCTCCCTGATACACTTCCACGCTCTTCCCAGTCTCGAATCCTGCAGTCTGTACGATATAAATATGGCTAGGATAGCCACTATTAAAAATGCGTAATAAAAATGGTTTATCTTATACAAGGTCATACCAAACAGGACAGGCCTGTCTATTCCGACCAGCCCGGTGGCACGTCCGGTTATCTGCAGATTTCTGGCTGCCAGCCTGGTAATTTCACCAAAACCCAGAGTAACTATGGCCAAATAATCGCTCCTCAACTTCAAGGTTGGTGCTCCAATTGCCAGCCCGGCAATAATTGCCATAAGAACACTGACCGGAAGAGTAAGCCAGAAGTTGACTCCTAAATGTGTAATCAGTATTCCCGTGGTATAAGCGCCCACTGCAAAAAATGCTGCATAACCAAGGCTAAGCAGCCCTGCAAACCCAACTATTATGTTAAGGCCAAGACATACAGTTACGTTAAACCAAACGTTGGTCATAACCTCCATAAAATACAAACTAGTGATCATAGGCAAATAAAGCAGCACAGCTACGGCTATTGCCAAAACGCTGTAACGCATTTTTTTATTATCAAAAATAATATACAGTCTATTTATAAGTCCTGCCAAAGGGTTATTACGTTTTATAGCTGTCCGAGCAGCTGCAGTCTGTTTCTCCTTCATAGACTCTACATCCTCTCGCTTTCTTTTTTACCCAAAAGTCCTGTTGGTTTAAAGATCAGTATAAGAATAAGTATCGAAAAGGAAAATACATCCTTCCATTCTGAGCCGATAAAAGGAATTTGTGTCCCAAAGGATTCCAATAAGCCCAGCAACACTCCGCCCAGCATAGCGCCGGGAATTATCCCAATCCCGCCGATAACAGCGGCGGTAAAGGCTTTAATGCCTATAACAAAGCCCATAAAGAAATGCAGGCTTCCATAATACACTCCTGCCATCATTCCCGCAGAAGCAGCCAGTGCTGAACCGACAAAAAATGTCAGGGCAATGATTTTATTTACGTTAACACCCATAAGACGGCAGCAGTCAAGATCCATGGATATTGCCCTCATCGCCTTGCCATACATCGTTCTGGTAATAAACAAATGAAGGACAAACATCAATGAAATCGCCGCTATTATCAATATAGCCTGAGTGTATGTAATATGAACACTGCCAAGGGAAAAGCCTTCATAACCCAATCCGGTCTTATAGGCTTTATATTCGCCCCCGGTTATAACCATTACCGAATTATACAAAATCATTGAAACACCCAATGCAGTAATAAGAAGGGAAAGTCGCGGAGCATCACGCAAAGGCCTATAAGCAATCCTCTCTATCAGAACACCCAACAAACCAACAATTATCATAGTAATCAGCATGGCTGTAATTATTCCAAGCCAGCCGTTGCCAAAAAAGGTTCCTCCAAAGAAAGCCAATAAGGATAAACTGCAAAATCCGCCCACCATGTATATATCTGCATGGGCAAAATTCAACAGTTTAATTATTCCGTAAACCATAGAATACCCAAGTGCGACCAATCCGTAAAAGGATCCAAGAAGCAAGCCGTTAAACAACTGCTGAATTATTATTTCTCGAAAAGACATAAGCCCACCCTTTCATTTATGAAAGTATGCGCAGGTCAGGAGTAATATGATACCTGACCTGCGCCACCATGTTTACTCAGCCAGAACCCATTTGCCGCCTACACCTTTTATAATTATAAAGTTACTCTTTTCCAAGACTTTCTCAGGTGTAAAGGTGATTGTCCCAGAAAGGGTTTTAAAATCTTTAGTAGCTTCCAATGCACTTTTGATAGCATCCGGATCGGTGCTTCCGGCTCTTTTTATAGCATCTGCCAGAAGGTGTGCACCATCATAGGCAAGCCCTGAATAAGGACCCGGCTGCTGATTATATGCAGCAGTATACTTAGCAATAAATTCTTTTGCTGCCGGTAAGAAGTCTACAACCGGAGGCGATGTGCAGTATACACCTTCTCCCGCCTGTCCGGCAATCTCCAATAACTGTACGGAGCTGGAACCGTCGGCCACAACAATATTGCCGGTAAATCCGCCTTGGCGCAGCTGCTTTATCAACAGAGCTCCGTCAGCATGATAAGCTGTCCAATATACTCCTTCTGCACCGGACGACTTAATCTTGGTAACCAAGGATGAGAAATCCTGTTCTCCCTTATTTACTACGTCAAAGCCCACAACCTGTTTGCCTCTGCCTTCCCATTCCTTTTTTGTCAGGGTTGCCAAATCCTCAGAAAAACCGTCTCCCTGATGGACAAGGGCAAGTTTGGTAGTGCCAAATTTATCGAAGCAGTCAGCAGCAGCAGTTGCCTGATGATAACCGGGGCTGTTGATCATGAATGCCCAACCCGGATTCTCTTCAATTAACTTTGTAGAGTTGGCTGCTATAATAATAAAGGGCACCTTGGCATCTCCATAGATCTTCAATGTAGGTATGGTTGCACCGGAACAGTATCCTCCAAGTACAGCCTTTACTTCAGCCGATACCAGTTTGCTGGCAGCGGCGCTGCCCATCTGAGGATCACAACCGTCATCCCCTAATGTCAGTTTTACTTCCTTGCCTAACAGGCCACCTGCAGCATTAATCTCCTCCACTGCAATTTTAATAGCGTTCTCCATATCCTTACCATAAGTAGCTTCTGACCCGGTAACAGGTACCATCACACCAAGCAACAGTTCACCGTCAAACTTAGGTCCAGATGACTCTCCTGCAGCTGCCGGCGGCGCAGCCGGTTTTGCACAACCAACCACCGATGCCATAAGAACAACTACAAGCGTTAAAATCATAAGTCTTTTTACCATCAAATTTCCCTCCCCTTATTAATTTATCACATGGGTTCTTGCCCAAAGGGTTAAACCCAATAAATTGGACAAATCCATCAGCAAGCTCTTCCAAGCCCCGATACAGTATACGGAGAGATATCACTAAGGTATATAATCAGCGGAGCTTGGTCCGATTTTGTATAACATGCACAAAAAAAAGCTTTGGCGGTATAGGATATGGTATATTACTTAGTTTGGTATAATTATGTATAATGGTAATAAATTAGTGCATATGTATATGCCAGACTACTATTATGAATTCTAATATGAATTAACGTATTCGTTCAGAAAAAGAGAGCTGCATTCAAAAGTTAATACCGACAAGCACGAAGATTTCATATATTTCACGCGGTATATTCGCTAATATTGGAACTGCTGTTATTTCCGCATAAATACACGTATATTGTAAGAACTGTTCACACTCTTGTAAAAAAATATATCATAAATTCTAGTTATTGTAAAGACTGTTTTCTGAACATACGGAATTTGCAGAATTTATGTTAAATTGAAATAATAGTCACAATGTGCTGCTAAAAATAAAAGAATTTGGTATAAATATACAAAAAAATATTCTAAGTGACAAAAAATAATTCGGATGATATGCTTGATATAGATAGCAGCAAATAAATCGTGTGTCAACAAATGGAATAATGATATCTCTCATATGATTTTTAACGGAGGTGTTCATATGTCCCAAACAACACATGAACCAAAATATATGGAGCGAATAAAACGACTGAAAAGCAGAGTGCTGGAGACTCGTCCCGAGATGGATCTTGAGAATGCAAGGATACTTACTGAGGGTTTTCGTGAGGCTGAGGGAGAACCCCTTGTTGTTAGGAAGGCCAAGGCTTTTCGTAAGCAGTGCCTTGAAAAGACGGTTACCATATGGGATGATGAACTAATTGTGGGCTGCTCGGGAAGTAAGACCAGGGCGGGTATTTTATGCGCTGACTCTTGTTGGTCAGTACTGAATGATGAACTGGAGACCATCAGCGAGCGCCGTTATGATCCCTTTTATTTGAAGCCTGAGGACCGAAAGATATTTGAAGAAGAGATACGTCCTTATTGGAAAGGCCGATCCAATTATGAAGAGTGGCTTGCACAGATTCCTGATGATACGCGTGCTCTGCGGGATAATGGAGTGGTGTATATAGACCGTAAGGCTGTTCGCGGATGGGGAGAAACTACAGCCGGATATGAGTGGCTGATTCGCGAAGGAGTCTCGGGAATCAAAAAAGCGGTGGAAAAACGGCTGTTAGAGCTTGATATCACTGTCCCCGGTGATTATGAAAAACAATACTATTTGAAAGCTCTTTTAATTGCGGCTGACGGCATAATCAAATTAGCAGAGAGATATGCCGACGAAGCTGACCGTTTGGCTGCTGCAGAAAATGACACGCAGAGGAAAATAGAACTTTTGGATATAGCACAAGTTTGCCGTCATGTTCCTGCAAACCCTGCCAAGTCATTCAGGGAAGCAATACAGTCATTTTATTTCTATCATATCTGTATTTTCATGGAGCAGAATGCTGCAAGCTATAATCCGGGACGCATGGATCAATATCTATGGCCTTACTATAAGGCTGATATTGAAGCAGGGCGCATCTCACCCGAGGAGGCTCAGGAGCTGCTGGACTGCCTTTGGGTGAAGTTCAGTGAGCCGTGTCTTTTCCAGGACGCAGTAACCGCAGAGTTTGCTGCCGGTTATCCCATGTTTCAGAATGTATGTGTCGGAGGGGTAGATGACACCGGGCGAGATGCCGTTAACGACCTTTCCTATATGATGCTCCAGGCTACCATGGATGTACAGCTCTATCAACCTTCTCTGTCAGTCCGCTATAACCTGGCTAAAAACCCCAATTCTTTTTTAAGGAAAGTAGTGGAGTTAATCAGTCTTGGAACAGGCTTTCCGGCTTTCCATAATGATGATGTGGGAATTATGATGCTCATGAACAAGGGCATTCCATTAAGAGAAGCCTACAACTGGAATCCGTGCGGCTGCGTGGAAACCAACCTGGAGGGGCGTTTGCGCCAGTATACAGCACTTGCCGATATTAATCTTGGAAGCATGGTTGAGTTTGCACTATTGGACGGAAAGAACAGGAAAAGCGGCAAGTATATTTCCGAAAGAACAGGCAATCCCGCAGATTTTTCAACATATGAAGAGTTTCTATCGGCAGTTAAGAAGCAAATTGCTTATGCAATCAGAGCCGTTGTGAAGGGAAGCCATGTCATTGACGAGATTGGAATGAACCGCCCTTGCCCCGCCCTTTCATTGACCTTCAAGGAGTGTATTGAGAAGGCAAAGGACTACGCCTGGGGCGGAGCGAAATACAATACCGGGAATGGTATTATTCTAATCGGTGTAGCAGACCTGATTAACAGTATTGCTGCAGTTCGGCATATTGTCTACGGGACAAAGCAGGCAACCATGAAGAAGCTGTTAGAGGCACTGGACAATGATTTTGAGGGTTACGAAGAGCTTCACAAGGCATGCCTTGATGCACCAAAGTATGGCAACGATGATCCCATGGTGGATGATATTGCCGGAGATATGTTTACTTTTATTGCAGACGAAATCGAAAAATACAGCAGTAAATTTGGGCGAATGACCCCCGGTATTTTACCGGTGTCCGGTAATACTCCCTTTGGCCTTGAGGTTGGTGCTCTTCCGTCCGGCCGTAAAGCATGGAAACCATTGGCGGATGGCGTTAGTCCCAGCGGAGGCACCGATTTCAACGGCCCCGGTTCAGTTCTGAAGTCGGTAGCCAATATTCCTCACGGCCGTTTTGTTCAA
>Ga0116186_1002737_pt1 | contig 15629 bp, 16 predicted proteins | sample AD_JPNNA4_MetaG_FD_89806 | JGI IMG/M metagenome (GOLD analysis project Ga0116186, IMG submission 89806) | Active sludge microbial communities of municipal wastewater-treating anaerobic digesters from Japan - AD_JPNNA4_MetaG | ecosystem: Engineered > Bioreactor > Anaerobic > Digestate | place...
GAATTACTAATATAATAGGTTTTGTAATTCTCGATTGACTGTCAATAAGGTCGTTATTGCCAAATAAAATTTTCGCAGCATTTACAAAATTATGGGTGTCGGCTATATTGTATCGTAAAAAATCAAAAAGGTAAATGTAAATAACTGCAAATAGGCAAGTTAAAAATAATGGAATTAATTCAATTATTGTATTTTTTGTTTTCAATGTATATCTCTATAGTTATAGGTTACCTTCGTTAAACTCAAAAGCTCAATTTTGACACTGTTACCTGTGGGGTTCAGAAATGTATATAATTATAAAGTAATAGTTACATAGCCTGCATACACCTAACCATTGAGGCAAGCAATTCAGGTTGTTGTTCTATTACAGTACCTATTACGGCAATGTCGGCTCCGGCTGTGTATATGTCTTGCAATTGTTTGGTGGTTTGAATTCCTCCTCCTACAATAATTGGTATTGTACATGTTTGCTTAATTTTTTGTATTAATTCAACATCTACACTTTCGTCGGCACCACTGCCTGCTTCAATATACAGTGCTCGTAATCCCAACATTTCTCCCGCCATAGCAGTGGCAATAGCTATATCGGGTTTAGAACGGGGTATAGGTTTGGTATTGCTCATATATTCTACCGAAGTAGTTTTGCCGCTTTCTATAAGTATATAACCTGTAGGAATAACTTCTAATCCTGCTTGTTTAATAGCAGGAGCTGCTATTACATGGTTACCTATCAAAAATTCAGGATTTCGTCCCGAAATTAATGATAAAAATAAAATTGCATCGGCATATTGAGTAACTTGAGTAGCATGTCCAGGAAATAAGATTACTGGACCCAGAAATACTTTTTTTATAGCATTTACACATTCCGATATATCGGTGGTAAGTAAACTACCTCCTACAAATATATAATCTACACCAAGTTTTTGTGCTGACTTTGCAATTGAACGCAACGATTGGGCAGTATGTTTATCGGGGTCGATAAGCAATGCCAGTTGTTTCGTATTTTGTGTAAATAGCTTGTAAATCATATTTCAGTTGTATGTCCCCATACCAAACAATAATCGAGCGTACGAAAATACGATAATTCTATGGTTTTTTCAATAGTTTGGGTATGAATATGTGTTTGAATTGTACCGGTTTGTGCTAATTTTTTCCATTGTATGGTATAATCTTGAGCAAATTCGGCACTTGCATTATACATTTTATATAGAACTTCTTTAGCTGACCACACAAGTGTTTGGTCTTCTATTGTTGTAAAATTTTGCAATTCTTGTGTATTCATAAATCGTGATGCAATTCGCTGAATTGTAGGTCGATACATTTCTATGTCTACTGCTACAGAAATATTTTTGGAAACCACCGCTGCTACAAATTGTTTGGTGTGACTAATACTTACTGAATGTGATGTCATAAACGGTTTACCCGATGGTTCATACTGTATAGGTTCGTATTGGTGTCCCATTATTGTATGCAACAGTACTCGTGCTGTTACAAATTCAGCCCTACGACTTGGCGATGTTATTTCATGCATATTCTGCATTTCGTGAGTTGACAATACAGACAAATGAGCCGCAGTAATTTCTGAAAGTATAGGAATTACCGCAAGCGTATATAGTGCACTTTCATGAGAATATACGTATGAATCTATCATTTATTCAATTCTTGTAATGCTTTACGAATTGTTGAGTCGTCACGGTTTATAATCATATAAAATTCCGATTCGCCAAATATATTTCGAGCTATGTAGGCATACAACTGCGATTCTATTCGATGTTTCGATACCAGTATGTCTGTTCGCGAAGCTTGAATATCTTTTGAATATGCATATGTTAGCAACGAATTCCATAATTGTTGAGTTTTTACGTATGATTCAAACTGGCTTAATTGTTTATAGGTAGACAATTTAGCTCTATGCGAATCACTCCACTCAAAGGCAAAATCATATATAATACTTTGTTGAATTAAATCGGAATACAATTCTGAATATCCCGAAGTATCTATAGGGACAAAAAATTCGGGCATTATACCTCCTCCGCCATACACTGTTTTGCCTCCTTTAGTTTTATATATAAGCGAATCAGGGAAATGAATACTGTCTTTAATCTGCATTTCGCCATGTGCATAGCGTTCTATTAGTTCGTTTGCATAATCCGATTTTTTGTCGGAATATGGTTTTTGTATGCATCGCCCCGATGGTGAATAAAATTTTTGGATAGTCAACCGAACCATAGAACTGTCGGCAAACATAAAATCACGATTTACTAATCCTTTGCCAAACGATCTTCGCCCCACAATAATACCTCGGTCGTTGTCTTGTATGGCACCGGCAAATATTTCGCTTGCCGAAGCAGAATATTCATTTATAAGCACAGCTACTGCTAAATCTTGACAAGTACCTTTACCATCGGCATGATAGTATTGACGAGCATGTGCCTTACCTTGTGTATATACTATTACATCTTTTTTGTGTAAAAATTCGTTGGCTAAAAATATTGCCGAACCTAATACTCCACCGCCATTTTCACGTAAATCTATAATAATACGTGTCATTCCTTGCGAACGAAGTTTTGTTATATGTTCTGAATATTCTTCGGGGGTAGTAGCAGCAAATCGACTAATTTTAATATACCCGGTTTTAGGTTCTATCATATATGCTGCATCTATACTATTAAACGGAATTTTGTCGCGAGTAATTACAAAATCAAGTAATTTAGTTTGTTTACCACGCCGTATGCCTACTTTTACTTTTGTGCCTTTAGGACCTTTAAGTAATTTTACTACGTTATCGTTTGTAATTCCAATACCGGCAACTACCGAATCATTTATGGTTACAATTCTGTCGCCTGCTTTTATGTTTACTTTTTCCGAAGGTCCTCCCGAAATAATTTGCATGATAACTATTGTGTCGTTTTTCACATTAAATTGAACACCAATGCCTTCAAACGAGCCTCGAATAGGGTCTTGAATTTCATTATAATCTTCGGGAACAATATACGATGAGTGAGGATCTAGTTTTTCGAGTACAAACGGTATAATTGATTCAATAATTTCGTTACGCGACACAGAATCAACATATTCGGTTTCGAGTAATTCCATTAGTGCCGTTAGCTTGTCTTTAGAATCGGCAGAGTTATTGGCAGACATGCCGGTGAAACGTGCAATGTAAAAACCGCAAAACATGGCAACACCAATAATAAGCGGTAAAAGAATATAAATTCGTTTGTGTTCCATGTGTAATTATTCTAAATCAATTTTGCATACATCTATGCCTGCTTTTTGCAACAAATCTAAACCGTCGTTGTTTCTATATGGGTCGGTGTATACTACGCGTTTTATACCCGATTGTATAATTAATTTTGAACATTCAATACATGGCGATGTAGTAACATATAACGTAGCTCCATCGCTATTATTTGCCGATTTTGCAACTTTGGTTATTGCATTTGCCTCGGCATGCAATACATAGGGTTTGGTTTTTCCTTCTTCGTCTTCGCATACATTTTCGAATCCCGATGGAGTTCCATTGTATCCATCAGAAATTATCATTTTGTCTTTTACCAATATAGCACCAACTTTACGACGATTACAATATGAATTTTCTGCCCATATTTGAGCCATACGTAAATACCGTGAATCTAAAATAGTTTGTTTTTCGCCGGATTTATTGCAATTACATCCCATGTTTGTATTTTTTTTCAAAATACGCATTATTTTATGAAACTACCAAATGGTAATCGATTTACGAATTTTAATAGTTGAATTCCAACTACTATACTTCTCCTATTTTGAATCAGTAACCCTTATATTTCGGCAATTTTTGTATCTATGTGCGAAAGAATGTATGCTTGTACCTGCTCATTCGACATTGTTTCCAACACATCGTTTATAAAACCTTCCAGTAACAATTCGGTAGCTTTGTGCAAATCGATGCCTCGTGCTTGCATATACCACAATGCTTCTCTGTTAATTTGCCCCGTGGTACTTCCATGATTACAGCTTACATCGTCGGCATATATTTCGAGTTGTGGTTTGCTGTGAATCTTTGCCGTAGGCGATAATAGGATATTTTTATTGCTTTGTGCTGCACGTGTTTTTTGTGCATCTTTTGCCACATATATCAACCCCGAAAATACTCCCTGTCCATTGTCTTTTCCGAGTCCTTTTATTTGCTCGTTGGTTTCGCATTCGGGTACATTGTGGTAAATATTGGTATAGAGTTCTATATGTTCGTCGGTGCACGGAAACAATATGCCATACACATTGGTATGTGCCTGCGTGCCTTGTTTGTATGCCGACATATTTGTTCTATTGTATGCACCACTCAAAGGATAGGCATGTACCGTAGCAGTAGTTTGCTGCAATTGCATTACTGCAATATTTTGTACAATAGATGAGGTTTTGTGCAATTTCTGAATACTTGTATATTCACACACAGAACCGGCATTGCATATGAGTTGTGTTCCGCTAAGCATAAGCGATTCGGTAGCGTTTGCTTCGGATACTATAATTTCGGTAATAGTACATTGTGTATCAGCTTCTACATGAATAGTATGCGATGCTGTACACAAGGTGTGCGAACCACTTACTACCGATAGCAATACAATATGATTTAATTGTTCAGAATTTGCTATTCGAATATTTACACCATGTTTGGCATTAGCAGTATGCACAATATCAAGTTGGGTTAAACTTTTGCTCTCGAAAATGGGCTTATATTCTTGGTTAGAGATTTTCAAAAAATCAGAAATTTTAGAATATTGCATGAGAAATTCACCATTGTGAAACACCACCAAAGAATCGTAATCAATACCTTGTAATTGTGAGTGAATAAAGTCGGGAGTTACTTCATATACAGTTGAGATATTCCATTTCGATTCGAACCACTCAGTATGGGTAAAAAATTTCCAATCCTCAAGTTTTTTACTTGGGCGTGGCAATGCAGAAAATGCATGCAACACATGGTCGCCACATTCTGCTATATATTGTTCTATGGTATGCGTCATAGGTATAGTACTATAATATACAACATGTTACGATTTGGTTATCCAATCGTATCCTTTTTCTTCTAATTCCAATGCAAGACTTTTGTCGCCGGTTTTTATAATTTTTCCGTCGAATAATATATGCACAACATCGGGCACAATATAGTCGAGCAATCGCTGATAGTGTGTAATTACAATGTATGCATTGTTGGGGGTTTTAAGTTGATTTACGCCATCGGCTACTATGCGAAGTGCATCTATATCGAGTCCACTATCGGTTTCGTCGAGTATTGCCAATGTTGGTTCCAGCATTGCCATCTGAAAAATATCATTTTTCTTTTTCTCGCCTCCGGAAAATCCTTCGTTTACCGAACGTCCGGTGAGTTTATCGGGCAAACCAACCATGGCACGTTTTTCTTTCATTTTTTTAAGAAATTCGGTAGGACTTGGCGGTTCGGTGCCTTGATATTTGTGCTTAGCTTCTATGGCTGCTTTCATAAAATTGGTCATACTTACACCCGGAATTTCTACCGGATATTGAAATGCCATAAATATTCCTTCGCATGCACGTTCTTCGGGAGCAAGATCGAGTAAATTTTTACCCATAAACGAAATTTCACCTTGGGTAACCTCAAATATTTCGCGACCAGCCAACACACTCGACAATGTGCTTTTTCCCGAGCCATTCGGACCCATAATCGCATGAATTTCACCCGGTTTCACATGTAAATTGATACCTTTTAGTATTTCTTTACCATCTATGGCAGCATGTAAATTTTGTATGTGTAACATATATAATTAGTTTAAAATCAATTGTGTAAAACGTTTTCGTATTTTTTTAGTAATTTTTGTATTTTATTTTTCCCCCCCACGGTTTGATACATATATATATCTTCCAATATTGCAGCAAATTCGGGGATAATATCGGGTTCTTTGCGTGCTATATATTCTATAATAGTCATAGCATGAACTTTAATAGCTACCGGCAATGCATTGTTGGGCAACACCGATAAACAGAAATCGAGTAATGTACCTAAATCATTGTCGTGTGTAGGTTTGCACATGGTAAACCAACGCAATATTTCGCGTGTTTGTCCGGTATGTGTGGTATGCGGCAAAAACGCTATAGCTTGTGTAATATAGGGACGAATAGCCGAAGCATTGCGGCATACCAATTTGGTAACCACCCAACACGATAGTCGCGCCTGCGGTTGCCGTGGCGACAATGCCACCGACATTACATAATCCAACGGGTACACATTGCGTTCAACAGCATCTACCATATCGTTCATGTTGAATCCTACATGCGACAAAAGTCTGTTATATATCTCGGTATCTATTGGTTTCACTATTTTGAAAAGTGTTGGTTAATTTTTCCACGCCTTACATTTCCTCACAAGCGTTATTGTTTTGTCATTATTAGCAATACTTCCATCATTTTGAATATCGCCGGGTAATATTACATTCGTAAAAGTTACACTAAACCAAAAATCATTGTTTGTTAATTTTTCAATTACATATTCCTCATTACCAATTGTAATTCTTTCTTTGGTATCGTTTAGTTGCCAGGTTACATTTTTTGAATTTGTACTATTGCCCACATACATTTGTACTAACACATTCCCATCTTTTTTGAATGTATACATTATTGTGTCTTGAGATTCTCCTGTTGAATCACTTACAGGACTATATACTTCCATCCACGAAGTGTTAGTTAGCTTTTTTTGAGCATTTATAATAGTTCCTCCCTCATCATATTTAGAACAACTCGTCATACCAATTATAAGTAATCCTAAAAAAAGCTTATTTGACATAGTTTACTGTATTTGTGATATTCAAAAAAATTTCAGTCATTATCCCACGCTACCTTCCATAGAAATTGCAATTAATTTGTGTGCTTCTATAGCAAATTCCATAGGTAACTGGCTCAATACTTCTTTTGCAAATCCGTTAACAATCAGACTCACGGCATCTTCGGTACTTAAACCACGTTGGTTACAATAAAAAATTTGGTCGTCTGCTATTTTCGATGTTGTAGCTTCGTGTTCTACCGTAGCCGAATTGTTTTGCACATCAATATACGGAAACGTGTTGGCAGCGCAGGTAGAGCCTATAAGCAACGAGTCGCACTGCGAAAAATTACGAGCATTGTCGGCTGATTTTGCCATACGTACCAGTCCTCGATAGGAATTGCTGCTATGTCCCAACGAAATTCCTTTCGACACAATTGTGCTTCGAGTATTTTTGCCAAGATGGATCATTTTGGTACCTGTATCGGCTTGTTGGTAATTGTTGGTTACAGCTACCGAATAAAATTCCGAAACCGAATTATCACCTTTTAAAATTGTGCTTGGATATTTCCATGTAAGAGCCGACCCGGTTTCTACTTGTGTCCACGATATTTTGGAGCTATTGCCTTTGCACAGCCCTCGTTTGGTTACAAAATTATAAATTCCACCCTTGCCGTCTTTATCGCCCGGATACCAATTTTGTACGGTAGAATATTTAATTTCAGCATTGTCTAAAGCTATAAGTTCTACAACGGCAGCATGCAGCTGATTTTCGTCGCGCATAGGAGCTGTACAACCTTCGAGATAACTCACATACGCACCTTCTTCGGCAATTATGAGCGTACGTTCAAACTGGCCGGTATTTATAGCATTGATACGAAAATACGTTGATAACTCCATAGGACAACGAACCCCTTTGGGAATATACACAAACGAACCATCGCTAAATACTGCCGAATTGAGCGATGCATAATAATTGTCGGTATATGGTACTACCGAGCCCAAATATTTTTGTACTAAATCGGGATATTCACGAGCAGCTTCGCTAAACGAACAAAATACAATACCTTTTTCGAGCAATTGTTCACGAAATTGGGTGTGCACCGATACGCTATCGAATACAGCATCTACAGCAACTCCCGACAATATTTTTTGTTCTTCGAGCGGAATACCCAATTTATTGAACGTTTCCAATATTTCGGGGTCAACCTCATCTAAGCTGTCATATTTAGGTTTATTGCTTGGTTGCGCATAATAACTGATACCTTGAAAATCGGGCATTGGAAACGATATGTGAGCCCAATTTGGATGTTCCATAGTTAGCCAATGGTTATAAGCTTTGAGTCGCCATTCCAGTAAAAATTCAGGTTCTTCTTTTATGGCAGAAATTCTACGAATTATATCTTCGTTTAAGCCCGGCGGAAACACATCGGTTTCTACATTTGAAGCAAATCCATATTTATATTCCGATTGCTGTAAATCGTCGAGTATTTCTTTATCTTTTGAAAATTCGTCCATCGTCTTATTTTTTTTGTTAGACTGCCAAGTATGATAAAATTTACAAATGGCAGATTGTTATTCCATTAAAGCACCAAAATCTATAGCATGTTCTTGTTCAAAAATTTCGGTTATAGTATTGTTAGTACATTGCAATGTTCGACCGGAATATTTTTTAAGCATGTGATAATTATGAGTAACCACAAACATAGCACAACCCGATTGAGCAATGGTATGAAGAAGTTTAAATATTTCGTCGGAACTATCGGGGTCAAGATTACCGGTTGGTTCATCGGCTAATATAATTTCGGGTTTGTTGAGCAATGCACGAGCTATTACAACTCGTTGTTGTTCACCCCCCGAAAGTTGATGCGGCATTTTATACTCTTTATCGAACAATCCTACTTGTGCAAGCACTTCGTTTATTCGTTCTTGCATTTCAATGGGTTTAGTCCATCCGGTAGCTTTAAGCACAAACAAAAGGTTTTCGTGCACATTCCGGTCGGGCAGTAATTGAAAATCTTGGAATACTACCGATACTTTTCTGCGAAGAAACGGGATTTTTGACTTTTTGATTTCGCTCATATCATAATCGGCAACTACTACTTTGCCTTCGAGTGGAGGAATTTCGGCATACATAGTTTTGAGTAAACTCGACTTACCGGCTGCAGTTTTACCTATTAAATATACCAATTCACCTTGTTGAACGGTAAAACTCACATGTTCTAAAACCGGTTCTTGCAAGTCATATCCTACCGATACGTCGTCGAAATAGATTTTTATGTCCATTGTATAACAATTATATTACTATGCTACAAATATATTATTTATTTGGGTATAATACATAGGTAAATAAACGGAAAAAGTTAGTATGAAGAATTAAGAGGTTACCATGCATACAATTCGCCATTCGTTTGTTACACATTGTTGGAACAAGGCACTGATATACGATATATACAAAGCTTGTTGGGACATGAAAATACCAAAACAACATAAATATATACACATAACAAAAGGATTTGATCAAATTAAAAGTCCGCTTGACTTGCTGGACATATATTTTTTTATGTATTTTTGAAATTCAAACAATGTATACATTAACCATTTACAAGGATTTTTTATGTACTTTGTGTAGGTTTTGTTGTTTGTTTTTGAAAAAATTCGGCTTAGTTTTTCGAAGTTTTGGGTAGTTTTTTTGGTGAGCTTACAGTACTCAAGCATTTTTTGCTGTTTTTAGCCATAATTTATCGAGTTTTATGATACATACGTGCATACTGTGGCAATTTTTTAGACAAACTGGCGTTAGGGGCAAACAGAAGAAATGCAATGAAAGAAATCATATTTAAAATATTTAATCCTATTCCATTGAAAAATAGGAAAATGAGGGTTTGGGTTAATCAATTTTTTTCAATACTAATAGCAATAATAATCTTGTTTTATCAATATTTACTTGCAGGTAAAGTTGTTGAATTTGATAATGTTTCAATCTATTCCAATCAAAAAACCAACATAAATATTGACGAAATAAAATTAAGATTACAAAAACATAATATCGAGTTTAATAGAGGAGTTGATGTTTTTCTTCCAATATCAGAGAAACAGTATAATTTCTGGACATATTATTTTTTTAAAGGAACTTTAGGACTGAATCAGCTTGTATTAAATAGGATTTTTATTAATCCTAATTTACCAAAAACAAGAAAAATTGAGGATGTTTTGTTGCATGAATTAGCCCATTCATATTTAAAACAAGAATATGGTTATGTTAAAGCATTAAGAATGCCGACATGGAAAAACGAAGGGTTTTGTGAGTATGTTTCAGAATCTTCTTCAATGGAAAAACAAGAAGGAATTCATTATTTAATGAATGAACAAAAAGAGGATAGTTTATTGTTGACAAATTCCATTGAAAGAAGACAATATGAATATTTTAAATATAGATTGATGTTTGAATATTTAATTGAAAAAAAGAAAATGACACCAAAACAAATAATTGAAACGGAAATTGATATAAAATTAATCGAGTCTGAAATAAAATTGACTGTCAGCTCCTAATACATAGGAATCTGAGCGGCTTGCACGGTTCGACAAACTCACCAACCTTGATTCGGTGTTGAACTACATCCGAAAATTTGCCGGGGATTTTTTATGTACTTTGTGTAGGTTTTGTTGTTTGTTTTGAAAACCAAACAAAAATATTTGTATTGCGTAGTTTAGTGTATAGGTATTTTTAGGTATATTTGGTGAAATATAAAATATATACTAATTGTTGATATATGTGATATATGGAATATATCACCAATTGGTGATATTGGGATGTTAGGTGCAAGCTATAGAAACGACACAGCAATAAATAAACGAGCATGAAAAAAGGAATAATATTAGGACTTTTAGGATTGATAATAATTGGCGGACTTTATGCCAAGAGAAAATATTATGACCCAAAACAAAGATTTGAAAATTCAAAAAATGAAGTAAAGAGCCTTGCTGATAATAACGAAATTAAAAACGGAGACTTAATTTTCCAAACTTCACTTTCTGAACAAAGCAAAGCAATTCAACTTGCAACAGGTTCAAAATATTCACATTGTGGAATAATATACATAGAAAATGGAAAATTTTTCGTTTTTGAAGCAGTTCAACCTGTTAAGACAACACCACTTGACAAATGGATTGCTCGAGGAGAGAATGGTCACTATGTTATTAAAAGACTGAAAAACGCAGACAAGGTTTTGACATCAGAAACGCTTGAAAAAATGAAAGTAGAAGGTGAAAGATTCCTTGGAAAAAATTACGACCTGACTTTTGAATGGAGTGATGACAAAATTTATTGCTCTGAACTTATATGGAAAATTTATCAACGTGCAGCGGGAATTGAGATTGGAAAACTTGAAAAGCTAAAGGATTTTGACTTGACAGACAAAATTGTCCAAGCTAAAATGAAAGAAAGATATGGAGATGATATTCCTATGAATGAAATTGTAATTTCGCCAATTGCAATTTTTGAAAGTGAGTTATTAATGACAGTAAAAACTAATATATAGAACGCCAGCAGGTAACACACACTACGCCTCATGGCTGTCGGTTTGTGTTTGTTTCGAGCCAAATTTCTCGCTTGTATCCCAGTCACTCGCTTGACAGGATACGAACCACGAAATTCGCCACGAAGGCATAGTGCGGGCACGTTAATAAGGATTATTTAATATAAAAACAATAAAATCTGTTTTAAAGTGTTTCATAATTTTCTGTAATCATGTATGGCATTTTTTTATCAGAAACACAAAAAATTTTTTATGAGACAAATTACAACAGTAGCAATTCTTTTTTTTACTTTTTTTTCAGTTCTTGCTCAAGAAAAAACTTTTAAACAACAGGCGTTAGAGCAATTTAAACAAGAAAAGTATCCGTTGGCAATAAGCCTTATGGAACAAGCTTTACAAGAAAACCCCAAAGATGCTGAAGTGTATTATTATTTAGGATTTTTTACGCATTACAATGCCTACGATAGCAAACCTCTCCGTGGATATAATTCCGAATATTCACAAAAAGTTTTAGACTATTTTGATAAAGCATTAGAATTACAACCTAATTATGGCGATGCTAAATATTTTTATTTGGCTGAATGTTCCGCACATGCAATTAAAGCATTTCAAGAAGGTAAAGTAAACGAAGTCAAAGGCAATTTCGAAAAAGCTTTTGAAAAAGGAGTAATACCGGAATGGGGAATTGAATTTGGAAAAAACATTCTTAATTCATGTGAAAAAGATGCAATATTATTTACACATGGAGATTTTGCATTTAATATGTGCATGTTTGTTCAGTTGCACTATAATTATAGAAATGATGTTTCAGTTGTTCCATTAGCATTACTCGACAGACCATCGTTTGATATAGTATTACAACAACAAAAAGATTCTGATTATTTACGAGGGGTAGATTTAGGAATTACAAAAGAACAAATTCTTGACATGCACCCTTATAAATGGGATACTACAACTGTTCATATTCCAATTACTCCACAAGTAATGAAAGAATTTTCGTTGCCAAAAAATTATACCATGGATTGGGTAATTACTCCCGATTTACATTCCGAACGACAAGTTTCAAGAATTCCCGGCGCACCAATTAAAAAACAAGCATACTTGAGTCCAACTAGAGCAATGCTGCTTGCTGTTGTTGAAACCAATGCATGGAATAGACCTATATATTTTACAAATAATTTTGAATATTATTTTTTGGCAGGATTACAAGAATATTTTCAAGATTGTGGTTTGGTTTCAAAACTAACTCCTTTAAAAACAGACAATACATCGTTTCAAATGCAGGTATCTGCATTTGAAAAATTAGTGTTACATACAGATTTAAAGAATTTTAAAGATATTATTGCTAATAATCAACCTCGCATATCGTGGAATATTAGAATGTACGATGAAGCTTATCTTACATTAGCACAGCATTATCAATCGCAAGGAACCCAAGATAAAATTTCTCAAATAATAGACTGTTATAAGCAAAATTTGCACATTGGATTTGATGCTGAACATGAAAAATATATGATAAGCAAATTAGAAGAAATGAAAAAATAGCATATTTTGTATAGATTTTCGAGTAAACCAACGCAACAGAGTGGATTGAGAAATCTCTATATGATTAGCACTATGACTTTTCGATATTCAGACTTTTATTTGGAGTATACTGTATTCAAATTCATTAATATTTTTCTCTTCTTCATGCTCATTTTTAAAATATAAATAATAATTTTGGCATTTTATTTATAGAAAAGAATTGGAGAGAGTGCGGTTCTTTCTTCAAATATTTTAAAAACACACGGCACATGTACATTGCAATGGGGAACGAAAGTTTTTCAATAGATTTTTTTTATAAAATTCTATTCGAAGGTAAAAAGATTTCTATAACACCGGAAGCTTTAGCAAAAGTTCAAAAAAGTTATGATTTTTTATATGAATTTTCTCAAGGGAAATTAATCTATGGTATTACCACAGGATTTGGTCCTATGGCGCAACATCGTATTTCCGATGCTGATAGAATAGAATTACAATATAATTTGATTCGCAGTCATAGTTCTGGAGTGGGCAATCATATTGACCCCCTCTATGTAAAAGCCGGAATGATATGCCGATTGGCTGCAATTTTACAAGCAAAATCAGGCGTACATCCCGAATGTGTAGTATTATTGCAAGAATTTATAAATAACGATATAATTCCCGTAATTTTTGAACATGGCGGTGTAGGTGCCAGCGGCGATTTAGTGCAACTATCGCATCTTGCTTTGTCGCTTATAGGCGAAGGCGAAGTGTACTTCAACGGTGCCGTAGTTCCTACTGCACAGGCTATGCAAGCATGCAACCTCAAACCTATTTCTATTCATATTCGCGAAGGATTGTCGTTAATCAACGGTACGTCAATTATGACAGGTGTAGGCATCGTAAATATATTGCGTGCAAAAAATCTATATAATTGGTCGCTCATGGCTTCGGCTATTATTAATGAATTGGTAGATTCTTACGACGATGGATTTTCGCACGAGTTGAATTCAGTAAAATTACACGACGGGCAAAATGAAGTAGCTGCTGCTATGCGGAGTATTCTCAAAGGTAGTTCGCTTATTAAAAAACGTCATGTGCATTTGTACAATCGTACGGTTACCGAAAAGGTTGTAAAAGAAAAAGTACAAGAATATTATTCGCTCCGTTGTGTGCCACAAGTGTTAGGACCAATATTAGACACACTCACATATGCCGAACGTGTTCTTATAAACGAAGCCAATTCCGTAAACGACAATCCTATTGTAGATATGGATACGCACAATGTGTATCACGGAGGAAATTTTCATGGCGATTATATTTCGCTCGAAATGGATAAACTCAAAATTGTGGTTACTAAACTTACTATGTTGGTAGAACGACAATTGAATTTTTTGATGAATCCTGCATTAAACCAAAAATTTCCTCCATTTGTTAATCTTGGAGTATTGGGGTTAAATCTTGGAATGCAAGGCGTCCAATTTACCGCTACATCTACTACGGCAGAGTGTCAAACATTGTCGTTCCCAAATTATGTACACAGCATTCCAAACAACAATGACAATCAAGATATTGTAAGTATGGGAACAAATTCGGCACTAATAACTCGAAAAGTTATCGAAAATTCATACGAAGTGTTGGCTATTTATTATATGTCCCTATTGCAAGCTATTGATTATATTGCAGTTCACGAAAAAATGTCGCGTCGTACACACCATGTGTATGTGCAATTACGAGAATTGGTGCCTGCATTTATCAAAGACACACCAAAATATAAAGATGTGGCACGGGTTAAAGATTTTTTAATGAAAACAACAATAACAATATAATAGTATGAAGTATGCATTAGTTACCGGAGGTTCGCGCGGAATTGGAAAAGCAGTATGTTTAGAACTTGTTCAATTGGGCTATCCTATCATTATAAACTATTGTTCGAATCAGGCTGCAGCAGAACAAACCAAAGCAGAAATTGAAGCATTGGGTGGGTCGGCAGAATTGTTACAATTTGATGTTTCCAAAGTAGACGATGTAGATGCTGCGCTTATGTTGTGGCAAGAACAACACCCCGACGATTATGTGGCAGTATTGGTAAACAATGCAGGTGTTCGTCAAGATACTATGATGATGTGGATGCAAAACAGTCAGTGGGACGATATCATTGGCATACATTTAAATGGATTTTTCTATGTTACCCGTCGGGTACTCAAAGATATGCTAACCAAACGATTTGGTAGAATTATAAATGTAGTTTCGCTTTCGGGATTGAAAGGTATGCCGGGACAAACAAATTATTCGGCAGCAAAAGCCGGTGTAATAGGCGGTACTAAAGCATTGGCTCAGGAAGTTGGCAAACGAAATATTACGGTAAATGCTGTTGCTCCCGGGTTTATTTCTACCGAAATGACACAAGATTTAGACGAAAAACAATTAAAAGAAATGATTCCGATGAATAGATTCGGAACTGCCGAAGAAGTAGCAAAACTTGTTGCATATTTGGCATCGGAACATGCTTCGTATATTACCGGCGAAGTAATTTCAATAAATGGAGGTTTATATACATAAATTTGAATCAAAGTATGAGAAGAGTTGTAATCACCGGCATGGGAATTTATTCCTGCATTGGAAAAAATCTTGAAGAAGTTACAAAATCATTATATGAGGGAATTTCGGGTATTGGAATTGATCCTATTCGTACCCAATATGGATATCGTTCTCCATTAACAGGAATTGTAGAACGTCCCAATCTTAAAGCATTACTCGACCGACGATTGCGAACCGGTTTAGCAGAAGAAGCAGAATATGCGTATATGGCTACC
>Ga0116186_1002749_pt1 | contig 15589 bp, 10 predicted proteins | sample AD_JPNNA4_MetaG_FD_89806 | JGI IMG/M metagenome (GOLD analysis project Ga0116186, IMG submission 89806) | Active sludge microbial communities of municipal wastewater-treating anaerobic digesters from Japan - AD_JPNNA4_MetaG | ecosystem: Engineered > Bioreactor > Anaerobic > Digestate | place...
GCCAGAAGGCTGCGCACAGTTCGAATCTCTCTGGGTCCACTAAAGCAGCCGCAAGGCTGTTTTTGCTTAATTGACGATTGAGGAGGTCGGTTCTGGCTGGAGCCAGAAGGCTGCGCACAGTTCGAATCTCTCTGGGTCCACTAAAGCAGCCGCAAGGCTGTTTTTGCTTAACTGACGATTGAGAAGGTCGGTTCTGGCTGGCGCTAGAAGGCTGTGCACAGTTCGAATCTTTCTGGGTCCACTAAAGCAGCCGCAAGGCTGTTTTTTGATCAGCTTCGAGTTTTATCACCAGCGTGGCTTGTTTCTGCTTACTCTGCCTCCGGCAGAGTGTGATCTATGTGTCTCAGCCGCCTTCAGGCAAATTTTCCATCTGAACAAATTCGACATGCTCGGGAATGGAAACGCCGGCAGCTTTCAACTTTTCTTGTGCTTCGGAAATGTCGTAAACATAAACCTGCAAACGTGCAGGTTCCATTTTGATCCCTGTTGTATAGGTCACGCCAGCTTTATCCATCTCTGCCTTAAATAATTCGCGCATTGCTCGTAAAGACTGACGGGAGATCGCTTCCTCTCTTACTTCAATAACCTCAAATAAGCTCGGATCCTCCACAAAAGGCTCCAGGTTAGCTTTGTCCGCTCCAGTCAGGTAAACGACCACTTTCAAACCTGGGTAACTTTCGGTACTAATGCCGACATAATGCTCCGAAAAATTCTCGTCCAGTTCCCTTTCCAGTTCGAACGCCTCAATTTGCAGCAAGTTCATTTGCGCTTGCGCTGTAGCCGCAGCTGATCTGGTTGCCTGGCTTACCACCTCTTCGGGCTGAGAGCCTGATGAAGGCAGGCAGCTTGAAAAATTAAATGACAGTAAGATTAACACAGCAAGGTTTGTTAGCTGTTTTCTCAATTGCATCTTTCCTCCAGAAAAATTACATCCATGTTGACAACGGTCAGCATATCAAAAATTCTGCCTTACGATCAAGCCTCATCATAAGCAGATTCCATAGTTTACTTCAAAAATCGTCGGATTAACCTGAGCTTTCTTTCCGTATATGGAAAATACCGGAATGGTAAATCCAGCCAGGTCGATTTTCGTACGATGCTGCGATAATGTGTGAAAGTGTCGAAGCTCTGTTTTCCGTGGTAACTGCCCATGCCCGAATGCCCCACGCCGCCAAAGCCCATATGCGAGGTGGCAATGTGGATTACAGTATCGTTGATGCATCCGCCCCCAAAGGAGCAGTTATCCAGAACCCGCTTCTCGACGGCCCGCTTTCCAGTAAACAAGTATAGAGCCAACGGTTTTGGCCGTTTACGTACAAAATCGATTGCCTCGTCCAAGCTGGTCCAGGTGATCACCGGCAAAATTGGACCAAAGATCTCTTCCTGCATGACAGCGGACTCCGGGTCCACATCGATCAGCACTGTTGGTTCCATGGTATGGCGTTCGTCGTCAAAAACACCCCCAAATGCGATCGTCTGACCTTTCAGAAGCGCCTTTTTCTCCTGATAGTGACGCTCATTGACGATATGCACCTGATCTGAGTAGTCGCCATTCGGAAACCACTCGTCCAAAACCTCCTTGAAATTTTGCACGAGAGTATCCCGAACGCTTGCTTCAACCAATACGTAATCCGGTGCCACGCAGGTTTGTCCGCCATTGAGCAGCTTTCCGAAGGCGATACGCTTGGCCGCAAGTTTCAGATTCGCGCTGGCATCCACGATTGCGGGGCTTTTACCACCCAACTCGAGCGTAACCGGGGTCAGATGTTTTGCGGCTGCTTCCATCACGACCTGGCCTACCGAAGCTGAACCGGTGAAAAAGATGTAATCAAACCTTTGTTCGAGCAGGGCTGTGTTCTCCTGCCTGCCGCCCTGCACCACCGTGATATATTCCGGAGGGTAAAGGGTTTTCACAATATCCGCGATCACCTGACTGGTTGCTGGAGTATAGGCGCTGGGCTTAATCACTGCGCAATTGCCAGCCGAGATCGCCCCGATCAGCGGATCCAGACAGAGCAAAATGGGGTAATTCCAGGGGGCCATGATCAGCGCTACACCGTAAGGTTCGGGGGAGATGAAACTGACGGCGTGAAACTGCACCAAGGGAGTGGGAACGCGCTTGTCCTTCATCCAGCGCGGCAGATGGCGGATGTGGAATCGGACTTCATCCAGCACCATCCCAATTTCTGCCATGTAGGATTCAAAGGGCTGTTTATTGAGGTCTTTCAGCAGCGCCTCGCAGATTGGTTTTTCATAATCGCGCATTGCCTTCTGTAATTTACGCAGTGCCGCCAAGCGAAACTCCAATGACCTGGTTGCTCCTGTCATGAAGAAGCTGTGCTGATTTTTGACGATCTCATCGATGCTCATGTTCCCTCTTCACTTATGTTTACGATAACCCTTTTCAGGTTTAATTGACAGAGATTACATAAGTGCGCCCTGTCTGGCGTGCGCATTTTCGCCTCGCAGGGAGTAACCATGCTAAGCTGCAATGATCAATTCCACCAAGTCGTCGAGGGCTTTGTCATCAGCAGGGGTCATGGCGGACTTAATTGTGATCTCGCTTTCCAGAACGCGCATGTCTTTCATTTCTGCCAGCAATTGACGCATTTTCTTGCCGCTCTGCGGTGCCCAGGTGCCATTTTCAATCACGGCTACTGCCCGGTTTTGCATGTTATGCCCCTTCAGTTCCAGCAGCAGATTCTCCATCGGGGGGAAAATTTCCATGTTGTAGGTCGAGGAGGCAAATACCAGCCGGTCAAACCGGAAGCACTCGCTCAAGATGTACGAAAAGTGCCAGGCGGAGAGATCATAAACCACGATGTTCTTTTCGCCCCGATCCGCCAGCTTGGCTGCCAGCAACTCAGCGGCTTTTTCCGTGTTGCCGTAGATGGAGCCATAAGCAATCACGATCCCTTTTTCTTCCGGGGTGTAAGACGCCCATTTGCTGTACTTATCGATGTAATAATGCATGTCCTGCCGCAGGATGGGCCCGTGGAGCGACAGAATCATTTGAATGTCGAGTTTTGCAATTTTTTCCAGCAGTGCCAGCACCTGGCGCCCATACTTGCCGACAATATTGGTGTAATAACGCCGGACCTCGGGCATCAGGTCGAAATCCACATCATACTCGTCTGCATACAGATTGCCGTTGATCGCGCCAAAAGCGCCAAAAGCGTCCGCTGAAAACAGCCACTTGCTGGTTTCATCGTAAGTGACCATCACTTCAGGCCAATGCACCATCGGCGCCATCAGGAAGCGCAGCGTATGCGCGCCTGTTTGAAGCGTGTCGCCTTCTTTCATGACCATCGCGCGTTCTGCCAGGTCCAGCCCAAAGAATTGCTGGATCATCCCGAAGGTTTTCTGGCTGCCCACCACCGTTACTTGTGGGTAAAGCTCAATGATGCGCGGAATCAAGGCGCAGTGATCGGGCTCCATGTGTTGAATGATCATGTAATCCAGCGCACGACCCTTCAGCGCCGCATGAAGGTTCTCCAAAAAGAGGTCTCCGACCGCCTTATCAACGGTGTCGAGCAGAACTGTCTTCTCGTCCAGGAGCAGGTATGAGTTGTAAGACATTCCGTTTGGAACGGGATGCTGGTTTTCAAATCGCGAAATGCGGCGATCATTTGCGCCAATGTAGATGAGGTCTTCAGTAATTTTTCGAATGTTGTGCATGCTTTATTTCTTCCTATTTACGCGTGTGATAGTCTCATTGAGGATGGCGCGAGCTTAGTTTTTCGCCCATCCGAGAGCTCCATACTTGAGGTTAGTATACTTCAGAAGCACTTGCGAATTCAAAAAACAGGGGGGAAATTCTTATATTTTTCCCTCCTTCAGCAAACGAATTAGCAATGATAAAATTCTGTTATCCTCTTTTTTCCAGGTGCTTATGCGCTTTTCATTTATAAAAATTCTGCTTCTGAGCCTGGCTTTATCGCTCGCATCCTGCCAACCGCCTTTAGCATCGGAACAGGTTTCGACTGCTGCTCCAACAGCTCAAATCGCCACAAGCCTTCCAACTCCAACTTTGGTCCCGTCCCCAACACCTCCTTTCGTCCCCTCCCAGACCCAAACGCCCACACCGCTGAGTGTGAACGCAATCGTTTGGGCGGCAGATCCTGTCATTCCCATTTTGAATTACCACCGTTTCACCCCCAACTCTTGGGATGAAACTTCGGGTATGGTTCGCTACATTGGCGACCTGAAGACCGACCTGCAGGCTTTTTATGACTCCGGATACACCCTGATCTCCCTGGACGATCTCCTCAGCGGTAATATCCGTGTCCCCGTAGAGCGCCGACCCTTGATCCTGACCATCGACGATGCCTATTTCGCAAACCAGTTTTCTCTTGATGATCAAGGGGAGGTATCCGGGTTTTCTGCAGTCGGAACTATCTATCGATTTACACAGGAGCATCCTGACTTTGGCTTTGAGATTGCCATGTTTGCCAACTTTGGGGATAAATACTATGGCAATTTGTTCACGGGAACCTGGTGGTACTTGGCAGAGGGCTGGCAGCAAGCCCTTGCACAGACGATCGCCTGGGGGATTGAACACCACGTTTACCCCTACAACCATACGTACCTTCATCCTCACCTTAATGAGCTTGAGGATGCGCAAATTCAACCACAGCTGGCATTGAACGATCAAAATCTCCGTGAGTACCTTGCCCTGGCAGGCCATCCTGAGTATGCTTCACTGCTCTCCAATTACGTTGCTTTGCCTTATGGGGTTCTGCCCGCAACAGATACAGGTAAGCAACAACTGACATCATACGTAGACCCTGAGGGTGACCCGGTCCGCGCGGTTTTTGAGGCGGGTTATGAATATGCGCCTGCATTTGCCTCAGCCGCTTTCTCTGATGGGTTTGATCCGATGCATCTCCCCCGTATGGCAGCCATTCCTTCGGTAATCAAGCTCATCACCGAAAACGCTTCCACCTTCCCGTCGGCAGAAAGCTGCACGGTGACCCTGCCGACAGCTTCCATGGATGCTCAATCAATCATGGCTGCAATCCAGCAAAACATATCAGGCGGTCTGTGCCCTGAAGGGATCTACATCCTGGAAGAAGGTGTTTTTATAGCGCGGGATGGTGCTGTGACACCCTATTCCCCAACTAACTAATCCATGAATTTATTACAGTTAAATGTAGGCCAGACATTGTGCCCTCTGTGCCCGCGCAGCAGGGTGTTGATTATTGTTCTATTCAATCCGGGTTATTGATCATGTCCGTCTCCAGGGTATGCGAGGTCTTTGAGCGTTAGGTCTCATGTGGCTGCCCTTGGCGGGCACGGCCGGCCGTGCCCCTAGGTTAAAATGCCCGTCATTTGTTAAAATCGCATACATTGCCACGGCTCTTGAGAGAATGATGCTGCGGATAGGCCTTGGTCCATCCGTACGGTGGGGATTTACTCCCACCGCGGTATCTAATCATTTGGTAGCGGTAGGCGACCTGCCATTTCTTAAAATCCCTTATACTGCCACGACTCTTGAGAAAACGGCGATACGGATGGACCAAGGCCCATCCGTACGGTGGGTCCAACTCGTACGGTGGGGGTTTACTCCCACCGCGATATCCAATCGCGTAGTTACAATAGGCTGGCACAGCATCCCGTATGGGGAGGCTTTGCACTGCTGTTTAGACAAGTATGATTGTTTACACATTATCCGAGGTTATTATTTACAAGTTAGGGGCAGACACAGGGGTCTGCCCCTACGAAAGCCACCTTTCCCTCAAACACAAGATGTAGGGGTAACCCCCCGTGGTTACCCAGGTACAAAAGTCGGATTGCGTTTTTCAATCCGGTCTACATTTATTTTGATCGTACGGGCAGGCACAGAGGCCTGCCCCTACGCGAAACGATCTCAATCAAGAAAACCAATGCGGATGGACGCGAGGCCCATCCCTACCAGGTTTATTCCGTACGGCGGGGGTTTACTCCCGCCGCGATATCCAATCGTTTGGTTGCTATAGGCGGCCATGGCATCCCGCAAGGGGAGGCTTTGCACTGCCGTGCCCCTACCAAACACTCGATCTCGCCGGACTCCCGTCCGTGCGAGGTTCTTGACCGTTAAGTCTCCTGTTGTTACCCTGGGCAGGCACAGGGATCTGCCCCTACGGAAATACAAACATCATTCTACGTCCAATTATGTCACCTGGGCAGGCACGGCATGCTATGCCTATTTCCAAAAATGCCTGCCATTTTGCCATCTGAAATATGATATACTCCCATCACAAACACGATGGCAGAGCATCGGTTATCCGCCAGAGAGCAGCCGCCTAGCTGAAAGGCTGCAAGCGCCCGCGGAGCGCGTCAGACCCCACTCAACTGCCCCTCCCCACGGAGCGTGGCTGCGGTGATGCCCTTTAGCCGCAGACGGTCAGACCCGTTATAGCCTCCATGAGCTGCTCATCCTCGTGATGGGAAGCAGGGTGGTACCGCGAAAGCAATTTCGTCCCTGCACGCAGGGATTTTTTATTTAACCACAGTCTGTTTCGTCTTTGCCCAAATGAAGTTTCACGGGAATGAATAACAAGAAACAGCTAAGAACAGGAGCAAAACATGATGGACCCAACCGCAATACCAACTTACCGACCCGAAGAAATCGAGCCCAAGTGGCAGGCACGCTGGGAGGCTGATAAGCTCTACCAGCCTGAGCGCGATCCGAACAAAACCAAGTTCTACGCCCTCACCATGCTGCCCTATCCCTCCGGAGACCTTCACATTGGTCACTGGTATGCCATGACTCCTCCTGATGCCCGTGCCCGCTTCAAGCGCATGCAGGGCTATAACGTCTTCTTCCCGATAGGTTTTGATGCCTTCGGTCTGCCAGCTGAAAACGCCGCCATCAAACACAACATCCACCCCAAACAGTGGACCTATGCCAATATTGAACGTATGCGCGGGCAGCTCCGCTCCATGGGTAATTCCTTTGACTGGCGGGCTGAAATCATTTCTTCTGACCCGAAATATTACCGTTGGACGCAGTGGTTCTTTGAGCAGTTTTATAAACATGGGCTGGCATACCAGAAGATGTCTCCCGTCGATTTCTGCCCCAACTGCAACACGACCCTGGCGCGCGAGCAGGTTCTTGGCGATGATCGTCATTGCGAACGCTGCGGCACACCAGTGATTCGCAAAGACCTCAAACAGTGGTTTTTCAAGACCTCCGCGTATGCCGAGGAGCTGCTCAACTACGAAGGCCTCGACTGGCCGGAACTGATCAAAACCCTGCAGCAAAAGTGGATCGGGAAGTCCGAAGGTGCTTCCATTACCTTCAAAACTGAGGCTGGCGACCCAATTGAGGTGTTCACCACCCGTCCCGACACGCTTTGGGGCGTGACTTTCATGGTGCTCTCCCCCGAGCATCCGCTGGTGGAAAAAGTGACAACGCCAGCCCAATTGGAGGAGGTGCGCGCTTACCAAGAGCAAGCCAAACGCCAATCCGACATCCAGCGTGAATCCGTTACCCGCGAGAAAACGGGTGTTTTCACTGGCGGCTATGCCATCAACCCCGCCTCCGGTCAGCACATCCCGATCTGGATTGCAGATTACGTGCTGATGGGCTACGGCACAGGCGCTGTCATGGCAGTGCCTGCCCATGACCAGCGTGATTTTGAGTTCGCGCGCCAGTTCAACCTGCCCATCAAGGTCGTGATCCAGCCGGAGGGAGATCAACTAATCGACCCCGAAGAAATGACCGGCGCGGTTGAAGCCCACGGCTCAATGGTCAATTCCGGCCCACTCACCGGCACCCCTGAATCGGAATCCATGGCTGCAGCAATTCATTATGCTGAGGAAAATGGATTTGGTTTTGGCACCATCAGCTACCGCCTGCACGACTGGCTCATCAGCCGCCAGCGCTACTGGGGCGCCCCAATTCCTATGATTTACTGCCCCACATGCGGCACTGTGCCTGTTCCAGAGGATCAGCTGCCAGTACTGCTGCCAGATGACGTGGAATGGCTGCCCACGGGCGAAAGCCCGCTCAAGCTGCACCCCACCTGGCGCTTCACCACCTGCCCAATTTGCGGTGGTGCCGCTGAACGCGAAACCGACACCATGGACACCTTCATGTGCTCCAGCTGGTATCACCTGCGCTACCTCAGCCCGGATTACGCCGAGGGTCCTTTTGACCCTGCCCAGTATAACTACTGGATGCCGGTGGACACCTACACCGGCGGCTCCGAGCACGCCACTATGCACCTGATCTACACCCGCTTCTTCCATAAAGCCGCCCGCGATTGCGGCATCACCAAGGGCGATGAACCCATGCTGCAGCTGCGCAACCAGGGGATGGTGTTGGGCGAGGACGGCGAAAAAATGAGTAAGAGCCGCGGAAACGTGATCAACCCGGACGATTTGGTTGCGCGTTATGGCGCTGATACGGTGCGGGCGTACCTCATTTTCTTCTGCCGCTGGGAACTGGGGGGACCTTGGTCCAGCACTGGTATTGAAGGCAACAGCCGTTGGCTGCGGCGGATCTGGTACATGCTGCTTGAGCCCGCTGCGGGAACGGCCGACCAGGAGGTTTTACGTGCCCTGCGCCGTAAGACGCACCAGACTCTCAAGCGGGTGACCTATGACTTTGAAAATTTCGAGTTCAATACCATCGTCTCCAGCCTGATGGAACTGCTCAACGAAATGGGCCGCGCAAAAAATGCTGGAGCGTTTGGCACAGAAGAATGGAACGAAGCCGCAGATCTCTACCTGCGCATGCTGGCACCGGTCTGCCCGCACATCGCTGAAGAATTATGGCAGCGCCTGGGCAAGCCCTATTCGATCCATACCCAACCCTGGCCGCAGGTGGACGAGGAAGCCGCCAAAGACGAGATGATCACCTTGATCGTTCAGGTCAACGGCAAACTACGCGACCGCATCCTGGTTGAACCAAGCATCAGCGATGAAGACGCAAAACAACTCGCCCTGGCAAGCGAAACCGTCCAGCAAATCCTGGAAGGCCGCCAGATCCGTAAGGTGATTGTGGTGCCGGGTAGATTGGTCAATATCGTCGTCTAACAAAATCCCCTTCTCAACCGCTAACACGCCGGCTCCTCTGGAACTGGCGTGTTTTCTTAACCCCCCCAGCTTGTTCTCAATCAGCGTGAATTCGCACAACAACCGGGGTTTGTCCAAGCCAGGGCAATCGCATCTTATTTTTTAGGAAAACCACAAAAAATGATTTGAAATCAGGTCTTTTGAACAGATTTCTCACTCTTTGCGGGTAACACAATTCTGTTTGAGTAGTAATAGGAGATAAAAAAGAACTCTTTTTGCCGTAAATCGACTGCCAAAACAGGTTTATAAATCTAATATATTAAGTAAATATGAAATATTGTTGATTATTATTTGAAATTCTCGAAATTTGTTTGAGTGATCTTTCTCATTTAGATGCAATTGCCCTGTTGTCCAAGCCCAAAACCAAGAAATGGAAAACAGGATAAAATAAATCAGATAAATTTTTAGATAACCGACACTCTCTTTATTCTCCCAGTTTTGGGATTGGTATTTTCGGATTAGAATAAATCAAGACAAAAGAGAGATAGCGCAGCAACGGACTTTTATCCGGTTCAACCACAGGAGGTTACTATGAAAACTGTCGTTGCGGGGGCCTTGGGGGAATGCGTGCACGTCGCCGGCGTGACCAATTTTTTACGCCTTGCAGAAATTGCAGGCTGGCGGACCGTGTTTTTGGGTCCGGCAGTTTCAGTTGAGCGTTTTGTGCAGGCAATAAAAGAGGAAAATGCCGACTTGGTCGGCGTATCTTACCGTTTGACGCCCGAAACGGGCGAGCGCCTGTTGGGCGAATTCGCGGAAGCAGCATCTGAGTTGTACGAATCCGGCGTCCGCTTTGTCTTTGGCGGCACCCCGCCAGTAGCCCAGCGCGCCCAAACCCTGGGGGGATTTTTTGAGAAGTTCTTTGATGGCAGCCAGCCGATGGACGAAGTTTTGGCTTTCCTGCGCGGCGAAACTCGCGCGGATAACGACACCCTGAATTATCCTCAGGATCTTATCAGTCGGATCGCGTGGAAAACGCCTTACCCACTATTACGACACCACTTTGGTTTGCCAACCATGGAAGCCAGCCTGGACGGGATCGCGAAGATTGCCGAAGCGAAAGCCCTGGATGTGATTTCACTGGGGATAGACCAGGATGCCCAGGAGAATTTCTTCCATCCCGAACGCCAGAACCCTCGTGCGAAAGGCGCGGGCGGCGTACCGGTTCGTTCTGAGCAGGATTACCGGGACCTTTTTGCTGCCTCTCGCCGTGGGAACTTCCCTCTCATGCGAACTTACTCCGGTACGGATGACTTTATCCGCCTTGCCGAGATGTATGTTGAGACCATCAACATCGCCTGGTGCGCCATTCCCCTATTTTGGTTCAATCAGATGGACGGGCGCGGTCCAATCCCCCTGCAGGAGTCCATCCAGGAGCACCAAGAGGTGATGGCATGGTACGGCAGCCGGGGAATCCCGGTGGAACTGAACGAACCCCATCATTGGGGCATGCGCGACGCGTCCGACGTGGTTTATGTGACCTCCGGGTATCTTTCCGCGCTCAATGCTAAGAGGATGGGTGTATGGGACTATATCGCCCAGATGATGTTCAACAGCCCTGCCGGGCTTTCTGACGCGATGGACCTTGCAAGGATGCTGGCGATTCTTGAATTAATCAAGCCGCTGGAAGATGAGACATTCCATATTTGGCGGCAAACCAGAACTGGTTTGCTCAGTTATCCGTTGGATGACAATGCCGCCCGAGCGCACCTCGCTGCGAGCATTTACGTCCAAATGGCACTCAAACCGCACATCGTTCACATAGTTGGGCACACGGAAGCGGATCATGCCGCCACCGCAGAGGATGTCATTGCTGCCAGCCGCATGGCACGGCAGGCTATCGAAAACGCCTTGAGAGGGCAGCCAGACATGCTCTGCGATCCAAAAATTCTCAAAAGGAAAGACTACCTGGTCGCGGAGGTAAAAATCACTCTCCAGGCGATTCGCAAATTGGGCGATGGCAGCGACGCTGCCCTGACAGACCCACACACACTCGCCGAAGCAGTGCGCGTGGGCATCCTGGACGCACCTCAACTTAAAAATAATCCCTTCGCACCCGGCGCTGTCCGCACCCGTGTACTGGACGGAGCCTGTGAGACTGTGGATGAAAACGGGAAAATTATCGACGAACAGACACGGCTGCAAAACTATCTATAAGGAGCATCGATGAGTAAAGAATATGTATTTGGTGTAATTGGCGCTGGTAACGGTGGAAAAGCCATGGCTGCTTACCTGGCTTTATTGGGAAAGAAAGTGCTGCTTTATAACCGTACCTTTTCAAACGTGGAGGTCATCGCGGAACGGCAGGGCATAGACCTGATAAATCCCGGCGGCTTGGACGGTTTTGGAAAACTGGAAATGGTGACAGACAACATTGAAGACCTGTTGGCAGCATCGCAGGTCATCATGGTAGTTACCCCCTCCACGGCGCACAGGGATATTGCCGCCGCTGCCTCGCCTTACCTGCGCGATGACCATATCGTCATCCTGCATCCAGGACGGACAGGTGGTGCTTTGGAATTCGCGGAGACGCTTCGTCAAAATGGCTGCGCTACCAAACCCATCATCTCTGAGGCGGAGACTTTCATTTTTGCCAGCAGATCGGAAGGACCCAGCCTCGCGCGCATTTTCCGCATCAAGGAATCAGTACCCCTGGCTGCGCTGCCCGCAAACCGCACAAAAGAGGTGCTGGAAGCCATTCACACCGCTTTCCCACAGTTTATAAATGGCGGAAATGTTTTGATGACCGGCTTAAACAATATGGGAGCGGTCTTCCATCCTGCGCTTGCCATGCTTAACGCAGGTTGGATCGAAGCCACTCACGGCAATTTTGAGTTCTACGTAGACGGCGTCACGCCCTCGGTTGCTAAGGTGCTTGAGGTAATCGACCGGGAGAGGGTCACAGTTGCGTCAGCATTGGGTTTACGGGCGCGCACGGGGATGGAATGGCTCGAGCTGGCATACAACGCGACTGGGGAAAACCTGTATGAAGCCATGCATAACCAGACCGGATATTACGGCATCAAGGCACCCCCCAAACTTAACCACCGCTATATCTTTGAAGAAGTGCCCATGAGCCTGGTACCGATCGCCTCGTTTGGCGAACGTTACGGCGTCTCGGTCAACTGCATCGAAAGCATTATCAGACTGGGATGTATCCTTCATAATACTGATTATTGGCGCAAGGGGAGGACCATAGAAAAGCTGGGTGTTAAAGATCTCAGCATCGGCGAGCTGACCCACTACGTGGAAACGGGCGAAAGGGACTGAAATTTTCGGACACCTGTTTTTTTCCAAAGGAATCACAACCACCCGCTTAGCGGGTGGTTTTTTTGTCTCACTCGTTCCACGAGTTTGACTGCCTTAAGGCGTAAACGAAATACGCCTGCTGACTTTTTGGCAGGCGCACGGTATCTTACTTCGTCGTGGTCGCAGTTGGTTTCTGCTCGCGTTTAGCCACTTCAGCCTTGAGGTAGGTAATCACTTCAGCTTCAGTGCTTAAGTTTTGGACCTTCTTGGCAATCTGCTCCGTCTCCGCAAGCGTAAAGAGTGAGAGCGTGCGTTTGACATGGGGAATGTTGGAAGCATTCATACTGAACTTGCGCAGGCCTAGCCCAAACAGGACAATGGCCGCAAGCGGATCGCCCGCCAATTCACCACACACAGAGATCGGTTTTCCAGCCTCGTTATACTCCTTGAAGATCCTGCCGAGGATGCGGAACATGGCTGGAGAAGAGCTCTGGTAGTAGTTGGTAAGCTTTGGATTCATGCGGTCGACCGCGTGCAAGTACTGGGTCAGATCATTCGTCCCTACGCTGGCAAAATCGGTTTCCTTTGCAGCCATGTCTGCAATCATCGCAATCGATGGGATCTCGATCATAATTCCTATATTGATTTTCTCGTCGAAGGGAATGCCTTCAGCCCGCAATTCCGCCTTTGCTTCTTCGACTGCCGCATTGCCTGCTCGAATGTCATCCATTGTGCCCACCATCGGGAACATGATCTGCATGGGACCAAAAGCGGATGCCCGCAAAGCTGCGCGTAGCTGTGTTTTGAACATTTCCGGCATATCCAGGCAAAGCCGCAGCGCGCGGTTACCCAGGAAGGGATTATCTTCTTTCGGAAGAGCCAGATAGCGCAAAGACTTATCGCCGCCGATATCGAGTGTTCGCAGAGTCACGGGGATGCCCTTCGCGTTGGCAAGGACTTTCCTGTATGCGGCAAACTGCTCATCTTCCGTGGGCATGTGCTCGCTTTCCATATAAACAAATTCGGTGCGGAAAAGCCCAACAAAATCCACGTACTTAAAACCCTCGTCGGGTTCGGTCGTACCAATGTTCAGACCAACACTGAAACGTTCGCCGCTGGCAACCAGCGGTATGCGATTCAGAAATTCTGCGGACTGTTTCTCACTCTTGAGGAATTCTTCCAACTTGATTTCATACTCTGCTATCGTCGTGCGGTCAGGTTCCAGCAAAACCTCACCTTTGATTGCGTCCAGAATGACCATATCTCCATTTTTCACGATTTCAGTTGCTTCCGGCACACCAAGCACTGCTGGGATCTTATAGCTTCGGGCAAGGATAGCGGTGTGCGAGGTGGCTCCACCAACTTCTGTAATAATGCCCATGACATGCGCCCGGTCGAGCGTGGCTGTGTCACTTGGAAGCAAGTCGTGCGCCACAACCACTACTTTTTCACGCAAATTAGCCAGATTTTGCTCCTTTTCACCCTTCAGGATGCGTAAAACACGGTTGCGCACGTCACGCAAGTCAGCAGAGCGTGCTGCAATCAGTGGATCTTTGGCTTTTTCAAGCAAAAGGGCAAACTCGCTAAAGACCTTATCTACGGCATAGTCTGGCATCGCCCGGCGTGAAAAAATCATATCCTTTACTTCTTCAGCCACTTCTTCATCCTTCAGGATTTCAATATGCGCGGTGAAAATTTTGGCTTTTTCCGGAGATTCCGCAGATAGAGATGCTACGATCGCATTCAACTCAGCTTCAGCCGCAGCGACAGCGTCAGTGAACTGCTTGTACTTCACAGCTTCTTGTCCGGCTTCAAAATATGACTCGTGGACATCCGCTTTAAAAGCCCTGTAAATATAACCTTTTGCCAGAGCAATTCCCCTGGAAACTGGATTACCCTTTAGGATTCTCATCTGCGCTCCTTTTTATTGCCTAACGCGTTGTTTTTATTCTTCACCAAACTTGGAATCGACCAACTCCACCAATTTTTCCACCGCTGCTTGCTCGTCTGGGCCATCGGCGCTAATCTCGATGGGCGTATTCACCGAAAGACCCTGTGCAAGGATCTTGATGATGGATTTAGCGTTGGCTTCGGGGGCTCCTTCGACGTCGAGCCTTCTTACAGTCACCTTCGACTCAAAAGATTTGGCACAGGCGACAAATTCTGAAGCCGGGCGGGCATGCAAACCTGTCAGGTTCTTTAAAATGGTTTGTTTGGAATACATTGTTGATCTCCCTGGTTGTTATTATGCGAAGCTGGCAACCATCAATTCGATTTGATTTTATAAAAATTCAGAGGAGTTGATGAGACTGGATTCAACCTCAGGCTTCCTATCATACCAGAATTTTCCGGTAAACATGCGAATTCCCATGCCTCAAAGCACCTGGATACTACACTCCTGGTACTGGGTATGCCCGGTGCCAAAAATCATATTTCAGTACACTCCTGGAATGGTTTTTTTCAGGTGGGCTGCATAGGTGTGACCGCGTCCAACTTCAAGATCAGCCAGAATGTCCGAGCCATACAGCACGGCGGCATTCTTCAGATTGCCGATGTCCGGATAGACCCCTCAGGTAAGGTGAACCAACCAGGTGCAGGTAAGCCATCGCCTTGCCGACAGTATCCATGAAGCTGGTGCTTCAGATCATGCACCTGGGCACGCTGCCAGTCGAGCGGCGCCAGGCTGGCGATCAGGGCAGGGTTTTGATGTAACCGTCGAGCAAATCCTGCTTAATGCGTTCAAAAAGGATTAACCGTCCGTCGGAGAACAAATCGCGGTTGACCTGTTTCAACTCGATGCCTGCTTTGACCACCCCAACGGATTCTCCGAGCAGCAGCCGCCCTAATGCCGGCTCAAGGTCGACTCCACTGCTAAGCACGCCGAGGAGTTTCTGGATGCTTTCAAGATTGGGCTGACCCTCGATCCCGATCAGGGTAATGTTTTTGCTGTTCAGATAGGCAATGAGCTCAGGAGTGCTTAATTCTGGCTGAACAAAGATGCTGGTAACGGATTTTGCCAACAGCGCATCCACGGCAGCCTGCCAGTCGGCAGGGTTAGCTGGGTCGCTGACCTCAGCAGTGAAAGGATAGTATTCCACGGGCGCAAAGCGGGCGTTGCAGAGTCCGCAATGGAAACGGGCACCGGTGACAAACGCGTCGCGGGTGGTTTGCCCTTCTGGCGTACCAGCCTGGCTCAACACACCCACGCGGAAAACCGGAGTGCCGAGAGCCAGGGTATATCCCGCCAGGAAACTCAGCTGATCACGACTGGGTTCAC
>Ga0116186_1002758_pt1 | contig 15547 bp, 17 predicted proteins | sample AD_JPNNA4_MetaG_FD_89806 | JGI IMG/M metagenome (GOLD analysis project Ga0116186, IMG submission 89806) | Active sludge microbial communities of municipal wastewater-treating anaerobic digesters from Japan - AD_JPNNA4_MetaG | ecosystem: Engineered > Bioreactor > Anaerobic > Digestate | place...
AAGGCCCCGAAGTTGGCCAGGCCATTGACCCGGCCCTGATAGATCTCCCCGATGGCTATGTCCTTGGAGTCGCAGGCCGGATCCAGGATATGCACCAGGGGCTTCTTGGCGCAGCGCTCGCACAGCTCCTTCTTGTCCGAGAGCTTTGCCCCGCAGACAACGCAAAGGTACTCCCGTCCCAGGCCACCGCAGGCAGGGCAGCCATCGGTCACCGGCATCTTGCCCGTGCCGTGGCAGATGCTGCATTTTGTCGAGCCGCTCTCCAGGAGTTCCTTCATCTCTCCTTCCGAGGCCTCACCCAGGGATATGGACCCTATCTTTCCGCTGCCATCGCAGTTGGGACAGGGCTTGTCTCCCACCACCAAAAAGCCCCTTCCCTGGCATCTCTCGCACAGATTCATCCTGGGAAGTGACGCATCACTTGAATTTAGCTATTTTGCAGGACTGAAGACCGCCCAGCCGACGCATCGACCTGATTAAGGCTAAATAATATGTATGCCCTCCCCCGGCCATGCGAGTCGTGGTTTTGCGCATTGGCCACAGGCCGGAGAGGGATAAGAGGATCACCACCCATGTGGGCCTGGTGGCCAGGGCCTTCGGGGCCAGCGAGATGCTCCTTACCGGTCGCGATGCCCATATCGAGGAGAGCCTGGCCGATGCAGCCCGCCGCTGGGGAGGCAGCTTCACCCTGCACTCTGGCGTATCCTGGAAGGGAGAGGTCATGCGCTGGAAAGAGGCTGGCGGAGCAGTGGTCCACCTGACCATGTATGGAACCAATCTGCCCGATGTAATCGACGAGATCAGCCATTGCGAAAGAGATCTGTTGGTGGCAGTGGGCGCAGAGAAGGTTCCGGCGGAGATGTATCAGCTGGCGGACTGGAATGTTGCAGTGGGAAACCAGCCACACTCCGAGGTGGCGGCTTTAGCCGTATTCCTTGACCGGCTTTTTTTGGGGCGGGAGCTGGAAGAGGACTTTGCCGGGGGGCTGAAGATAGTGCCTTCGGCCCGAAGCAAGAAGGTCCTTTACCCCGAGCATCCGAACGATTCTAATTATCCTGGCGGCAAAGGGTCAGAAGAGATCGGTCCATGAAAATCCTGGTTGCCGGCATCAATATCAGGCACATAGCCGCCTCCGCCAGCCGGGCCGGGCATGTGGTTTATGCCGCTGACTGCTACTGCGACCGGGATCTCTCTTTATGGGCTAAGGAGACGATCAGGCTGCCGCGGCTGGGGCCGGAGAAGTGCCTGTCCCGTCTGGTGGAGAAGTACCGGCCAGATGCCATGGTTCTTGGGCCGGGGCTGGAGGAGGCCAGGGTGCAGGGCGCGCCGGTGCTCAACAATCCCCCGGAAAAGACCTCTCAGGTATCGGATAAGCTCTGGCTGGCAGGCTGGCTGGAGAGGGAGGGCTATCCCTTCATCCGCACAGAGCCGTCTCCTGAGGGCATGCCCTATCCCTTCCTTGTCAAGCCCCGCCGGGGGGCAGGAGGAATGGGATGCCGTGTGGTCAGGTCCCCGGAGGATCTGGAGTGGCAGGATGGCCTCATTGCCCAGAAGCTGGTATCGGGCTGCCCCGCCAGCGTCTCGGTGATCGGAAACGGCAGCGAGGCCCGGTCCATAGCGCTCAACGAGCAGCTGATCGGCCTCTCCTGGGCCGGGGCCAGAGGCTATCGCTACAGTGGTAACATCACCCCCTTAGAGGCACCGCAAAGGCAAATGGCTGATATGGCGGCAATGGCCGAGGAAATAATCGCGGGCCTGGGGCTGGTGGGAAGCAATGGCTTGGATTTCCTGCTTGGGGGGAAGGGGCCGGTTCCCGTGGAGGTCAACAGCCGCTTCCAGGGCAGCCTGGACAGCGTGGAGTTGTCCTGCGGTGTCAACGTCTTCCAGGCTCATTTGCAGTCCTTTTCCGGTCGGCTCCCGGCCCCATCCAGGACGCCTCTTTGCACGGCAGGCCGGGCGGTCCTTTATGCCCCCTCGCCCCTTACGATCGGCGTCGATCTGCTTTGCCGCTGGACGGCGGATGTGCCGTTGGTGGGATCGCGAATAGAGTCCGATGATCCCGTCCTCTCCATAAACTCCCGGGGCACCGGTCGAGAGGAGGTTTTATCCTGCCTTAAGGCCAGGGCGGCAAAGCTGGGAAGGTTGCTCAAAACAGAATGGGGATAACGATCTTGGCCAAATGATCCGTACGGGATATTCGGCCTGTCTTCTTGCTCCAGACTACCAGGATATTACCCGATAGACCCAGTTGGCGACCAGCGTCCAGAGCTTGACATATCCTGAGCCCTTCTCCAGCTTCTCTTTATCCTTTTCGCTATACCTGACCTTGTCCTTCATCCATGAGTCCATGAACCAGGATGGTTTGCCGATGGAATTTAACAATTCCGGTCTTTCAAATGCCGCTCCCCCCGGCAGGCCCGGAACAAGAGCCAACAGGAATGGCCGTTCCGTCGTCGATATAAATATCTGCTGCTCGATAAAGGTAATATATCATAAGCGGGAAGATGAGAGAAGAGAATGATGCAGGGGATGAAATGAAGTCACCGGAGAGAATCACCATAGCCTTGGACGATGAGACAGCGGGCCTGTTCAAGAAGATGAAGCAAGACATGGGATTGTCTCAGAGCGAACTGATGCGGGAGTCGCTGAAGTTCTTCGCCAAGCATAAGATGCTCTTTGAGTCCTCAGAGGACAAGAAGGTCTACACCCACACCGAGATGCTCTCCGCCGGCGAGCACGTGATCCTGGATATAGACCACTGGATACTGTTTCTGAACTTCATCGAAACCCATCCGGAAAAGGAGAGATTCTGGAGCCTGCATAAAGAGGTCTGCCGGGCCCATGCCGAGCAGTTCAAGCACAAGCTCTTCAATGCCGAGAGCATCCTCAAGAGGCTGGAGATCTGCAATCTGTTCAACATGAGCAAGACCGGCAAGAACGAGTTCACCCTCATCTTCGGCTCGGATGCGCCCAAGAAGTTCGTGCGAATTGAACTGGAGGAGATCTTTGCCGGAATGGGCTTTATAGTTGAGATCAAGGAAGACTTCTCCAAGCTGAGGATCAAGGTAGTCCACGATCTTTAAATCTGCCTTTGTTAACCATGAGCCAGACTGCACCGGACACCGGCCTCCTGAATTTGATGCGGGATTCCATGACCAGAAAGGAGGAAGAGCTTAGCGAGGAGCTGGGCAGCAAATACGGCGTTCCGCCAGAGGAGGTTGCCGATGTGGTTCGATCATTTTTAAAGGACTCCTATGGCCCGGCCATGAACCTGGTGGAGGAGCTTGCCACAAAAGGCAGCCCTCTGCTCCTCTTCATCGGCAAGAAGGATTGCGCCGTCTGCTGCAGATGCAAGCCCGTTATTGAGGATTTTTTGTCCAGGCACGCCGAGCTGGAAATGGTTGCCCTCGATTATTCTCAGCCGGAGGGCCTGCTCTATCATATTATAGTCAACCAGGGAGCAGGGATGCTTCCTTTAGTCGCCTTCATCCTCCAGGGGCAGTTGCGGCTTTCTTTTACCGGGGAGTGCTCTGCCCTTTCCGATTATGAAAGATGCTACAGCGATATCCTCTCCGAATGCAGCCAAAATATATATGCTAACTGAGAGCACAAATCTGCGGCGAGGATGATTATGACTTTGATTGTGCTCAATTTCAAGACCTATCGCGAATCGACCGGCCCGGAGGCTCTTGCTCTGGCCCGGATCTGCCAGGAGATGGCTCTCGAGCATTCCCTGGAGATGGTGGTGGTGCCTCAGGTGGCGGATATCTCTACCATAGCTGCCGCGGTATCGATACCGGTGTTCTCCCAGCATGTGGACGGGGTGGGATATGGCGGCTTTACCGGACACATAACCGCAGCCTCATTAAAGGCGTCGGGAGCGGCGGGGTCCTTGATCAACCATTCCGAGCGACGGCTCAGGCTGGCGGAGATCGAGGCTTCCATCGCTGCCTGTCGCCAGGCGGGCCTAAAGAGCATCGTCTGCACCAACAATGTGGCCACCACCCGCGCCGCAGCGGCAATGGGGCCTGATTATGTGGCCATAGAGCCGCCTGAGCTTATAGGCAGCGGCATCCCCGTCTCCAAGTCCGACCCGGAGATAGTGGCAAACTCGGTGAAAGCGGTCAAGAGAATAGCTCCGGACGTTGGTGTGTTATGCGGGGCGGGAATAACCCATGGGGAAGATCTGAAAGCTGCCCTGGATCTGGGCTCTCAAGGCGTGCTATTAGCCTCTGGAATCATCAAGGCCAAGGATCAGAGAAAAGCTCTGCAAGATCTGGTGGCTGGAGCGCGCTGATGATTGCAGTTCATGTTCGGGTCTCGGGACGGGTGCAGGGCGTATATTACCGGGCTTTTACCCAGGAGAGGGCTATATCTCTGGGGGTGAAAGGATGGGTCAGAAATGTTCCAGGCGGCGGGGTGGAGGCAGTGCTGGAGGGAGAGAGAAAGCAGGTAGGTGAGCTGCTCAAGTCCATGAAGTCAGGACCCACCGGATCCCTTGTCCTGGGGATGGAGCTGTCCGAGCTACAAGCCAAGGGTTACGAGGATTTCGAGATCGAATACTAGTGTGGATGTGTTTTTCATGCTTACCGTAAACAGATACAAATGCTGCTACTGTGGTGCCTGCGTCGGAGTCTGCCCGACCTGTGCCCTGGAGCTGGTGGAGACCTGGCTGGAGGTCTCAACAGAGTGCAAGGAGTGTGGCCTTTGCGCCAAGATCTGTCCCGTAGGAGCCCTGGAGGTGAGGGCATGAAGTGCGACCTGGTGGTGGTGGGCGGCGGCCCGGGCGGCTCCATGGCAGCAAGGGCAGCAGCGTCCGCGGGACTTGATGTAGTTATGCTGGAGAAGCGCCAGGAGATAGGCGATCCGGTTCGCTGCGCGGAAGGGGTGAGCAAGAGATCGCTGCACAAAATGGTCCAGCCTGAGCCGGAGTGGATATCCTCCGAGGTAAAAGGTGCCAGGCTCTATGCCCCGGACGGAAACAGCATCGTCATGTCCGAGGACAGGAGCGGCGGTGAGGTGGGCTACGTCCTGGAGAGAAAGGTCTTCGATCGGGGGCTGGCCATGCTGGCCGCCCAGGCCGGGGCCAGGGTCATGGTCAAGACCAGAGCATTGGGGCTGCTCAAGAAGGAGGGAGCCATCTGCGGTGTCTCCGCCATGCGCATAGGCGAGCCTTTGCAGATTGAGGCTCCTCTGGTCATCGGAGCAGATGGTGTAGAGTCCAAGGTGGGGCGTTGGGCAGGCATAGATACCACATTGAAGCTGGATGACATTGAGTCCTGCGCCCAGTTCCTGGTGCAGGATGCATCTATCGATGACGAATACACCGAATTCTTTCTGGGAAACAGCATCGCTCCATCTGGTTACGCCTGGTCCTTTCCTAAAGGAGACAAGTTGGCCAATATCGGTCTTGGGATCCAGGGCTCCCGGTCCAAGCCGGGTGAGGCGGTGCGGCTTTTGCGGCAGCTCATGAAGAGCCATTTTCCCAACGGCAGGGTGGTGGAGATGGTGGTGGGAGGCGATCCCTGCTCCGGGCCGATAGACTCCGCCATTGCCGACGGAGTGATGCTGGTGGGAGATGCCGCCCGCCAGACCGATCCGCTCACCGGCGGAGGCATACTCAATGCCATGAAGGCGGGAGTAATCGCCGGGGAGGTAGCGGCCAAAGCCATATCCGCAGGCGATTACACCCGGAAAGGCCTTCAGGAATATGAGGCACACTGGAGAGAGGATATAGGCAAAACCCTGGCCCGCAGCTTCCAGCTCAAGGAATTCTTTGTCAAGCTCACGGACAAGGATATCAACCAGCTCATAGGCTCAATGGCCAAAGAGGACATATCCAAGATGGATCTGGGAGGAATGCTGCGGATCCTGTTCCGGCTTAATCCCAAACTGCTCTGGAGCCTGAAGAGCCTGATAATTTAGGAAGAGGAAGAGGCAGCGGATCACCAGCAATTCCTCTCCAGCACATCAATTTCTTATAACCATATTTTTAGTATGACTCAGACGAGAACGCAGCTTCCATCTGCCCTCTTAGGAAGCCTCTCCATATCGAAGAATACAGCTATCCTCTCTTTGTCCGCATCAATGGCAGTCACGCTGCTGTGGAAGATGTAACGCCTGGTTCTGCGCCCATCAGGGATCTTGAGATGATGATCTCGGCGGAGAAGAATAGCACAAGTCTCCTGCAGCGCCGGGCCGCTCTGCAGGAAGAGCAGCCCCGGCAGGTTGAGCTGATGGTGGCTGGTGGTAGGATATCTCACTCCCATCAATTCTCCCAACTCTTCGCGACTGATAGCCACTGTCTTCTCTCCGCTTCCCACGGCGATGCTGCCCTCGTCGGCACGGATCCAGTCGATATGAGTGTGAAGGGCGCTCAAGATATAGCTGTCACCCCGTCCCCTGTTCTCGGCAGGAAGGATCTCTTCCAGGTTCTTCATGAATGGTCTCAGGAGAGGACTTGTCCCGGTGAAGAGGCAGCCTGGAAGGTTTTCGATCTCGGTCCGGGCCAGCTCCCGAAGATCCCTCTCCCGGATCTCGATGCATATCATAGCAATGACATTCGCTCAATGGGAAATATATCTTGTCAGGGATTCGAGCCGGAGCGCCAGTCTGAAAGCGGCTCGGAACGGTCTCAAAATCCGGCCCCCTGGTCCCCCAGGCATCTATGCCTGCCCAGCGCCGCTACCCTGAGCAACCTGAGGTCAGGCCAGAGCAATACGGACCTTTAAATGCAAAAGGATCTATTAAAAAATAATTTTTGTTTAATATATTGTTATTCTCCTTAAATTAATTATATCGACATATAGGCGGATATGACGGCAAATTGGCTGGGAAAAGCATAGCTCTTCTGGATGGCGCGCATCCGGCTTTAAGAAATTATAAGAATTATAAATACCTAACACAATGCATTTAACCTGTGCAGGTCACCCAAATGTAAATGGCAACTGCATTAAAAGTTATTATCTAAAGTATTAGTCTAATTAAGTATAATTAAAAGAGATTCCCTTTCAAAACAAATTATTTATATCATTAGGTAATTCTGCCATGAAAAATATGGTGACAATTATGAGGGAATCCACGGTAAAGATTCTAGACGATAAGGATATGGAATTTGTGGAGACACTAAGATCCTTGAGTGTTCCTCGCAATGTGGCAACGCTCATCACCTTTCTGGCCAATGTGGATGAGGCATCCTCTCGAGAGATAGAGATGGGCTCAGACCTCAGACAGCCTGAGGTCAGCATTGCCATGCGCACCCTGCGCGACAACAACTGGATAGAAGAGAAGGAGATCAAACGCGAGGGCAAAGGCAGACCAATGAAGGTCTACTCTTTGAAAGCCGGGATAGATGACGTCATCAAGCACTTCGAGGAGGAGAAGCTGAACGAGTCTGCCCAGGCCATGGAGAGCATTCAGAGGCTAAAGCAACTCATATCCACCTGAAGATCAGATGGAGGTGGCTAAGAACAGCTCAGGATTATCATTGGAGGTGGCTGCTGAGCACCTCCACCTCGATTTTAGCTGCAATATTTCTGCCCAGGGATATCTTCATTCCATCCACCTCAATTACCACCGGCCCTCCGAAGGGATGGTTGGTGATCTTGCGAATTAGCCTGCCCTTACGTATGCCCATGGACTCGAATCTCTTTCCCCAATCCACATCGCCATAAATGGCTTTGACTTCCAGCGTCTCATTGCAGGGAGCCCTGGACAGCTCAATGTACCTCATCTCTGTTCGATCTGCTCCATAGTTATTGGACCTTTCAATTGCTCTCAAGCTTTAGCAGTAGATCCGTCTACAATTGAAAGGAATCCCTGGGCGGATCTATGATATTTTGATGACCTGGCCGCTTGAGCCAGCAGTTCTGCGAGAGCAGATCCTCTCCCCGGATAAACCTTGCGCAAAACGCCAATTATAGAAATATATCAGTCAGATTCTGACATTGACTCCTTTCTCCTTGAGATAGGATTTCACCGATCCGATGCTCCACTCGCCGAAATGAAAGATGCTGGCTGCCAGTGCTGCCGATGCATCAGTCTTGCGGAAGACCTCCAGCATGTGATCCGGGCTGGCGCAGCCTCCCGATGCGATCACCGGAGCATTCACGCTCTTTACCACCGCATCGGTAAGGGGAATATCGAAGCCGTCGTAGGTTCCGTCCCGGTCCATGCTGGTGAGCAGAATCTCCCCTGCCCCTAAGGAGACAGCTCTCTTGGCCCAAGCCAGGGCATCGATGCCTGTAAACTGCCTGCCTCCGTAGTAGGAGCACTCAAACCAGCAGGGTCCCTCTTCGGTATGGACCACCTCTCTGCCTTCTTCCAGACTATAGCGCCTCTTAGCGTCGATTGCCAGGACAACAGCCTGGTTTCCGTACTGCTCTGCGATCTCCTCTATCAACTGGGGGCGCTTGAGAGCGGAGGTGTTCAGAGTGATCTTGTCCGCTCCGGCATTGAAGACCTCTCTGGCCTGATCCAGGCTGCTTATGCCCCCGCCCACAGCCAGGGGAACGAAAACAGAGCGGGATGTCTTCTTGATCACCTCGGTCATGGTCTCCCGCCGATCAGAAGAGGCGGTTATATCCAGGAAGACTATCTCATCCGCACCATCCTGATAGTACTGTTCAGCCAGCTCCCAGGGAATTCCTGCATATCTGATCTGCTTGAACTCGATTCCCTTCACCACCCTGCCACCGGGCACAGCCAGGTCGCAGTCCAGGCAGGGAATTATCCTTCTGGCTAACATCTCGATGCCCTCACAAAGTTCTTCAGTATCTGCAGCCCCTTGAGGCCGGACTTTTCCGGATGAAACTGGGTGGCAAAGAGGTTGTCCTTGCAGATGGCGGCTGTGACCTGCACTCCGTGCTCGGTGGTGGCGGCTATGACCGAGTCCTCCTCAGGCCGGCCATAGTAGGAGTGCACAAAGTAGAACATATCGCCATCTGAAATCCCATCCAGCATCTCCGACCGCCGCTGTATGGAGAGGCTGTTCCAGCCCATCTGGGGGATCATCACCCCTTCCGGCAGGCGCACCACCTTTCCTTTGATCCAGCCCAATCCGGGGGCACCGGGGCTCTCTTCACTCTCCTGAAAGAGGACCTGCATGCCCACGCAGATGCCTAGCATGGGCACACCTTCCTGGAGGCGTTGCAGCAGGCTTTCTGAGAAGCGGGAGAGCTGGCTCATGCAGCTTCCAAAGGCCCCCACTCCCGGAACCACTATTGCCTTTGCCCCATTCAGATCCTCCGGATCTCGGGCCAATCTCGGATCTCCGCCCACATGATCCAGGGCATTGTATATGGAAAACAGGTTTCCCATACCGTAGTTGACTATGGCAACCGTCATCTCTTGCCTTCTCCTTCTTCCGGATCGATTACATCATTTAATTTCTGTCCTTGAGCCATGCCAAGGCAAATCCGTCCATTCTGAGCCTGAATTTCAGATTATTAAATTGGCACGTTTCTGGTCGGCCTACCGGAAAAGCTTTTCCTTTGATTTCATTCATAAAAGTTATGTTTATTTAGGGATATTTATGAACCCGCCATCCACAATATCCGGGCATGGAAAAGGCCTCATGTATTCTTTTTTGCTCAGGCATATCGGCCAAGTCCAAGCCTCTGCGAATCCTGCTTTTGAAAAAACATATAGATTGCCGATAATTTAAAAATTAATTATTAAGTTCATTTATGATCTCTTATGAAAACGTGATATGTAAATTGCATTTGAATTCGAATAAGACCTTATAGATATATATCTATTACAAAATTAATTTATAGATAATACTTAAATATACCAACAAGACATTTCCGGCCTTCCTTTTTACTTATAAATCTAACTCAAAATTGTTATATAGGCAGTATGGTACTCTGCATCCACCAGTCAAACATAAAGATTTGGGTAGAATGGAGATGCGTTTAATGTCCAAGCCTAATCCCTTTGAGATAGCCCAAAAGCAACTTGACGATTGCGCCAAGATTCTGAACCTCGATGCCGGAGTGCATGAGTTTCTGCGCCACCCCAGAAGAGAGTACCATTTTTCCATACCGGTAAGAATGGATGATGGCAGCATGAAGGTCTTCCAGGGATACAGAGTTCAGTATAATGATGCCCTCGGCCCCTGCAAGGGCGGCATAAGGTACCATCCCGATGAGACCATAGATACGGTGCGGGCTCTCTCCGCCTGGATGACCTGGAAGACATCGCTTCTGGGCCTGCCCCTTGGCGGAGGCAAGGGCGGGGTCATATGCAATCCCAAGGAGATGTCCAGCGGCGAGTTGGAGAGGCTGTGCCGCGGCTATATCGACATGATCTGGCAGAACATCGGCCCGGATAAGGATGTACCTGCGCCTGATGTCTATACCACACCCCAGATGATGGCCTGGATGATGGATGAGTTCTCAAAGTTGACCGGATCCAACAACTTCGGCTGCATCACCGGCAAGCCCCTCTGCGTGGGTGGCTCCTGCGGCAGGGGCGATGCCACTGCCAGAGGCGGAATGTATGCTTTGCGTGAAGCGGCTCGTGAGTTCAACATCGACCTGTCCAAAGCCACCTTTGCCATCCAAGGATACGGCAATGCCGGCAGCTTTGCTCACAGCCTGGCCAAGGAGCTTTTCGGAGGCAAGGTCGTGGCAGTTAGCGACTCCAAGGGTGGGGTATTCAATGCCTCTGGCATTGATTCCGACGAGGCGGCAAGGGTCAAGGCCGAAACATCCAGCGTGGCCAACATTCCCGGAGGCAAGAAGATCAGCAATGAGGAGCTTCTGGAGCTGGATGTGGACATTCTCATAGCTGCCGCTCTGGAGAATGTTATCACCAAGGATAATGCCGGGCGGGTAAAGGCCAAGATCATCGTGGAGCTGGCAAATGGTCCCACCACACCCGAAGCGGACGAGATACTCTTCAAGAACAAGGTGCATGTCATACCCGACTTCCTGGCCAATGCCGGCGGCGTTACCGTATCCTACTTCGAGATGGTGCAGAACATCATGCGCTACTGCTGGTCCTTCGATGAGGTCTATGCAAAGCTGGATGAGCGGATGACCATGGCCTACCAGGGCGTGCTGGCCGCCTCCAAGAAGTACAACATCAACATGCGTCAGGCAGCCTACACCGTGGCCGTGGCTAGGGTTGTGGATGCAATGAAGACCCGAGGCTGGGTTTAGACAGAATTACCGATCGTTCCAAAACCACAAGCAGAGGTGCTCTGCGCTCCCTCCCAGGCTGATGCCCGGCATTGGAGATCGCAGAGCATTTTTGTTTTTTTATTATTAAAATTATTATATTTTGCTCTTTCCCGATCTATGTGAATAGCTATTAAAACCGGAAATTCCAATTGAGATCGATTTCAGGTGATAGATGATGGAAGAAGACTTCAAGAAGGCGGCCGAGTTTCACGGCCACGTCTGTCCCGGTCTGGCCATGGGCTACCGGGTGGCCCGCTATGTAAAAACGCATTATCCCCGATCCGAGGATGAGGAGTTGGTATGCATCGCCGAGAACAAGTCATGCAGCGTGGATGCGGTTCAATACCTCTTGGGCTGCACGGCGGGAAAGGGCAATCTGATTGTAATTGACAACGGAAAGCAAGCTTTTACCTTCTACTCCCGAGACCAGGGGAAGGCAATGCGCATTTATTTCAAGGGAGATGTCTTTGCCGGGATGGATGCCATGCGCTTGAGGATGGCATCAGGAGATCTCACTCCTGCCGAGAAGAAGGAGATGGAGGCGATGCGCTCCCGGATCATAGAGCAGATACTGGCTGGCAGGGACGAGGATCTTCTGGATGTGAAAGAAGAGGACATTCCGGCGCCGGACAAAGCCAGGATATATCCCTCTCTGGTCTGCCAGGAGTGCGGGGAGAGGTTCATGGAGATCATGGGCCGGACGGCGGAAGGGAAGGTGCTCTGCAAGGAGTGCTTTGAGAAAAAGGTTTGCTAGAGACCGCATTAATGAATTCTTCCCCTATTTTGGCTAACTTTTTTAGACAAGAACGCCAGTATCAAAATAGGTGAGTTGCTCACGAAGCAAAGTCGAGTCAGGATTGCAGTCGTAATAATTACTGCTATAGTCTTGCTGCTTGTGGTATTAGTTCTGATTCTGGATCGCTTTCCGGAATTGCAGCAAAGCAGATGGGTGGTAGCTCTGGGCATTTTTGCCTCCATCACCTCACCAATTGCAGTTTATGAATTTCTCATTAAACGGTTCATCAGTCAGGGCGAGATAAACAGCAAATCGGATCAGACAGAGATCGTAAACGGACAGGCTCTGGAGATCAAAGGCAATCAGAAAGGCACAGTGACGCAGCACGACCAGCGTGGCCAGACCGTCCATGGCCAGCAGACAAACATAGGGAACATTCAAGGCCACCAATTCTCCGGACCTATCGATACATTGAACTTATCTGCCTCCTCCAAAACGCCTCCAATCTCATCTCCATGGCAGATTCCCATGCCTCCCAAAGACTTCACAGGGCGCAGCAAAGATATCGATAATATTCTGGCATATTTCGAGCGAGGTGCGACAATCACCGGGCTGCGGGGGATGGGTGGCATAGGCAAGACTGCGCTGGCCCTGGTGCTGGCTCAGAGGCTTAACGATAGGTTTCCCGACGGTCAATTTTTCATAGACTTGAAGGGCACCAGCGAGAAGCCGCTGGCAGCATCAGATGCCATGGCCCAGGTAGTCCGCGCTCATCTCGGCACGGATATCAAGACCCCAGAAAACGAGACGGAACTGGCGGGGCTCTATCGATCTGTGCTTAAAGGCAAGCGGACGCTTTTGTTGCTCGACAATGCTGCCGGCCGGGAGCAGGTCCAGCCGCTGCTGCCCCCGGAATATTGCAGCGTTCTGGTCACCTCTCGAAAGAAGTTTGCTCTTTCCGGGCTGAAACCATGGGACCTGGATCCCTTGAGCCCTGAGGACGCCCGTCAGCTGCTTATAACCATCTATTCTCAGATCGGGGATAATGCAGACAGGCTGGCCGAGCTATGCGGCTATCTGCCAATAACTCTTAAAGCCGCTACATATCTTCTGGTTGAGACGCCAGACTTGGCTCCTGCAAAATATATTCAAGAACTTGGGGATGAGCGCACTCGCTTAAAGCAACTGGGACGGTCGGGGGAGGATCTGGATGTCGAAGCCTGTTTCAACTTAAGCTACAGTCGCTTATCCGCGGAGAGCGCCCGCGTCTTCAGGCTGCTGTCAGTCTTTCCAGGAGATTTCGATGCGAAGGCAGAGGAGGTGATCTGCCAAGATGAGGGCCACAGCATTTTGAGCGAGCTGGTGCGCTGGAGCTTGGTCGAATATCAGAGGCAGAGCATCGAAGGTGAAGGAAGATACCATCTGCATGATCTGGTCAGGCTTTTTGCTGATGGAAAGCAGGAAGAGATTGATGGAGCAGAGGACAGGGAAAATGTTCAACAGCGTTACGCGGAGCACTATGAAAAAATACTATCTTTGTCAAACGAACTTTATCTAAATGGCAGCGTTCTGGCCGGTCTCAATAGATTCGATTTGGAGCGGAGAAATATAGAGACTGGTTGGGCTTGGGCGAAAGAGAATTTTCCGATCGATGATAGAATAGCGTATTTGTGCAGTTCCTATCTCAATTGGCCTATTTTGCTTGAATTGCGCATGCATCCTAAAGAACGGATCTCATGGACGGAAACGGCTCTGTCTGCTGCCAGGCAATTAAATAATCATTCAATGGAGGGTGTTCATTTAGGCACCCTGGGGATTTCTTACTCATGTATGGGCGAGCAGCGCAAAGCCATTGAGTTCTACGAGCAGGCCCTGGCTATCGCCAGAGAGATCGGAAACCGGCAGATGGAAGGAGCCCAATTGGGTAACCTGGGAATTGCTTACTCTGATCTTGGCGAACCCCACAAAGCCATTGAATTCTACGAGCAGGCCCTGGATATCGCCCGAAAGATCGGAAACCGGAAGAGCGAAGGAATTCAATTGGGTAACCTGGGAATTGTTTACTCGGATCTGGGCGAGCAGCTCAAAGCCATCGAATTCCACGAGCAGAGCCTAATTATCGCCAGAGAGATCAGAGACCGGCAGATGGAAGGAGCCCAATTAGGAAACTTGGGGAATGCCTACAGTGGCCTGGGCGAGCCCTGCAAAGCCATCGAATTCCACGATCGTGCCCTGAATATCTCTCGTGAGATAGGAGACCAGCGAGGCGAAGAAGCCGATCTAGGCAATCTGGGGAATGCTTACATGAAACTCGGTGCCCCCCGAAAAGCCATCGAGTTCTACGAGCAAGCCCTGAATATCTCATGCGAAATCGGTGATCTGCGGGTCGAAGGAGCCGCCCTAGGCAACCTGGGCCTGGCCTACGCCGACCTGGGCGAGCCCCGTAAGGCCATCGAGTTCTACGAGCAGGCCCTGGCCATAGCCCGAGAGATCGGTGACAGAAGGGGCGAAGGCAATGCGCTCTGGAATATGAGCCTGGCGCTGGACAAGCTCGACAATAGAGCAAGAGCAATCGATTGTGCCAGAGCTGCCCTCAAGATTAGTGAGGAGATCGAAGATCCGCGTGTCGAGCAAGTAAAAAGACAGCTGCTGGAATGGGAAAGCAGCTAGCCCATTTCACGATCTGATCTTTCCGGAATGCCCACTGTTCAGCAGTCTGCCGCCTTCCTATTCTTGCCCGCCCCCTCAATTGCCATCCGTCTTGAACGCCTCGTGGAAAGCGACGCTGCCTCGCGGGAAATGCCCATCAAAAGACAGAGCAAAGAAGACCTCCGGCGGCACTCCCTCCAGCACCAGTCCGGCCAGGTTTTGAAATCCGAATTTCACGTAGTACTCCGGATGGCCCACCAGACAGCACCCTCCTGCACCCATTTCTTTCAGCCTTGAAAGCCCCTCTCGGATCAGGGCATTGCCGATGCCCTGCCGCTGGAACTCCGGCAGCACCGAGACCGGTCCCAGTCCGTACCAGTTCGAAGTGCCATCCGAGATGGCCACGGGAGAGAAAGCAATGTGACCAACCACCCGGCCATCCAATTCTGCGACCAGCGAGACCTTAAGGGCCCCGGCGGCCCGAAGTTGCTCGATGATTAATTGCTCGGTGTGGTTGCTGATCTCCAGGGTCTCGAACGCCTCTGCGGTCACCTTAGCTATCGCATCTGCATCAACGTCTCTCTCGCTCCGGATAATGATCTTCGGATTCATGCTTTCCTGCTCCTCAATAGTTCAGAAAATTATAGCTTCAAAATTTAAAAAGGAGAGCCCCGCCTAGAGCTCTCCCCACTGCATCTCCATTGCCACGACAGGCTGCTCCAGCCCGAAGCTCTTCAGGACCAGCGGGTGCAGCTCCCCGAAGCAGCCCACTCGGCGCCCCGCAGCCATCAGGTCCGCTCCTCTGCCCGGCAGTAGCGCCCCGTCCTGGGATGGCACTATCTCCGCCTCCACTCCCATCTCCCGCAGCACGGCATCGGCCACCGACCGAATCTCGGAGAAGTTGGCTCCGCTGTGGATACTGGCCGCGGCCAGGTTGAAGTGTGTCTTTCTCGCCACCACCACATCTCCTGCGGCA
>Ga0116186_1002765_pt1 | contig 15516 bp, 11 predicted proteins | sample AD_JPNNA4_MetaG_FD_89806 | JGI IMG/M metagenome (GOLD analysis project Ga0116186, IMG submission 89806) | Active sludge microbial communities of municipal wastewater-treating anaerobic digesters from Japan - AD_JPNNA4_MetaG | ecosystem: Engineered > Bioreactor > Anaerobic > Digestate | place...
CATGATAACCCACTGACCCCGGCATGTTTTATGACCGCGTATCGGACCCGGTTGCTACTTCCTTAGTTTATATTTTAAAGCTTTCAAATTGTTGTTTCTCAACACATTATTTACTCCTCCGATTGTAAATTGAATGGTTATTGGATTTCCGGTAAAATCAATAACGTCGTTTAAGGAATAATCAACCATATTATATTTCGCTCGTAATCCAAGATAAAATGAATTGGTCACATAATATCTATATCCTAATCCAAAATTAAAATTATAACTCCCTGCTGATTCTGATGCTAAATCATTCTCTTTGTCTTCTACCAGTGCATCGAAGCCATCAAATGCAACACCTCCCGTTAATTGAATTTCATGTCCGTTATTTGAATAGATGTCTCTGCCAATGTCAAATCCAATATGTCCACCAAAAAAATGATGGGTCAATTCTAATAAACCTCCTGATTTTGTTCTTCTCGCATAATAGTCATTGGGCGAATTAATGAATTTGAAAGTCATAGTTAAATCATAGTTCATTTTTTTATGTTTGGCACCCATTTGAAAACCCAATTCAGGATGTAGGCCTAATTTTGCCAGTTTTCCAGTTGGAATCCATAAACCAGTAACCCATGACATGTGAAACTCAGGCATATTCAAATATTTATTTACAGCTCTTTCATACTCTGTTGTCAGAGGGTTCTGTCCATATATTTTAGTCTGAATTTTAGAAAATATTGTATCACTATTTTCTCCATAAAATTCTGCAAATAAGTATTCAATTTGATTCGGGTCGTATTCCCTGATTAGATTCTTTGATAATTCCTGGGTATAATTATCAAATTCCTGTCCAGGTGGTATAAAACCATAGTAAGATTTATAATTATCATATAAATAATAATTTGAATATTTAATCATATCCATACGATTCTGATAATTGAATATATGATTAAGTGTTCCCTCTGTCAATATCGAATCATTATATTGTTTTTGTTTTAAAGCCAACAAAATCTTTGCTCTATAAATTGGTTCTCTCATGCCACATTTGAACTCCCAATATTCTAAGAGTAATTGTGCCGAATCAAGTTTGTTTTCCTGCATATATCTTATAAAACCCAATCCACTATTATAGGAGATATCGGAACAGTCTGCTTGCCTTTTTGTCATTAAATTATCAAAGCCCTGTCCAAGTAATAAATTTGCTATAAAAAACATTACTGTAAATAATCCTGTTTTCTTCATTTGGATATTTATTAAATTGTTGTTATTGTTCATTCAATTGGAAGTAATTCTATACTCCTTAAGAATTGGGATGGAGTCATAAGCGGCAGTTTTGCTTTTTGAAACTCTTTCAGGTTTCTGGCAATAATTGCATCCACTCCATTCTCTAACGCGGTGAAGTATAGTAAAGCATCTTCATTTATTATTCCACAGGAAATTTAGAAATACCGGGTTCACTGCATTCAAAAAGTCCTGTTTCATAGAAATAGTTAGCCATTTTTAAAGCGTCACCATTTGAATTTTTCGTCGCTCTCAATTCAAACCATTTTGGCATAAATTCATCTTGCTTTACTAATTCAGTATTCGTTTCCGCAATTATTTGATTTAAGTCTGACAGGTCGTTGTTGTCAAATACTTTCACATAAAAATAGCTTCCGTAACTGTTTATACACAAATTTCCAATCTTTTCCCAAATTGCGTTTTCACAGTAGTCCGTTTTCATTGCGTAATGAGCGTAAGAAACAATTTTATTTTGTTCTAATTCGGAAATTATATGGGCGATTTGTCCGCAGTTTTTGGAAGATTTAAGTCTTAACGGAATCTCTTTGAATTTGTACTTTCCTGTCCTGTGAATTGTGTAGGTGTATTTTTGGTCAAGGTAGCTTACAGTAGAAATAAAGCGTTGAATTTGACTGTCGCTATAAGCTGTGTCAACACCAAGCAAAATGTAGTTGTTTGACATTTCTCCCAAATTGTCTTTTGTTCCGTTGTAGTATTTAAAGTTTATAAACTCACAATTACCCTGCGGTGTTAAGGCATCATCTACTTCGTCACCTTTTCTACAACCCGTAAAAAGTAACGCAAAAGTCATAATTGATAAGATTAGATTTTTCATTGCTTTCCTTTTTTACTGTTATCAATTTTTCTTGTTGTGGTGGATTTCAAGAAAACAATACCTTAACAATTTGTATTCATATGACTGCCTCAAAATTAACCTGTTTTGTTTTCTTGACCAAATTAAATTCCTGGCAATATTGTTCTTTTCAGGTGGTGTTGGCTTATCTCTTTATCGGTTTTCGTCCGGCCATGGGGCGGGAGAACCGTTGGCTTTGAAAGTGGGGCGCAGGGCTCCTGCATTGCGGAGAAAATTGCCCAAACGGACAGAGAGGTCAGCAACCACGTCGGGGTGCAGGGCAGCCACATCGTTCAGTTCGCCAAGATCTTCCTGCAGGTTGTAGAGCTCTTTTTTTCCGTCGCCGTACCAGTAAACCAATTTCCAATTGCCATTGCGGATGGTGCTGGTGGTGCCGATACCCGGGCCCACCGCTCCCCATTTGTTGGGATAGTGCCACACCAGGTCGCGACCTGTGGCTGTGGTTCCCTTCCCTAACAACATGGGTACGAAACTTTTACCATCGATTGTTTGATTTGTTTCATACGCAGTGATGCCAGCCATTTCAAGGATGGTGGGAAAATAATCCTCGATAAGGAGATAGTCGTTACACACAGAGGCAGGTTTCACTTTTCCCGGCCAGGAAACGATCATGGGTTCACGGATTCCGCCTTCATACGCCGACCCTTTTCCACTTCGCAGCGGAAGGTTGTGCGTGTGGGGTTCCCCATCCCGGGCATGAGCGCTTAATCCACCATTGTCAGACATGAAAAGGATAATGGTATTTCCTGATATTCCCCTTTTTTCGAGGTGATCCATCAAATCTCCCAGACTCTGGTCCATCCCTTCCACCATGGAAGCGTACCTGGCTTCGCGCTCCGGCAAACCCATCTCTTTGTATTTTCGGTAAAAACGGAGGTCCGGCTCAATCGGCGTATGTACCGCATAATGCGACATGTAGAGATAAAAGGGTTTTTTCTCATCGAGCGCTTTGTCTATGGCGAGGATGGCTTCCTGGGTGAGCGTCTGACTCAGGTGGATAGAATCGCCATGGTATTTTTCGAGGCCGGGAACTCCCCACGGCGGGGTATGTATCCCTTTCCGGGCATTTCCAAAGTTCTTCATTCCCTGGTAACTGCCCGGGCTACCGGCTGCATGTCCAGCAATATTCAGATCGAATCCCAGCTTCAACGGATCGGAACCTGGTGTATCCATCGCTCCCCAGTGGGCTTTCCCGCAGTGAATGGTGAAATAGCCGTTTTGACGAAGAATCTCCGGCAGGGTAATTGCAAAGACTCCTCTTTCAACTGTATCGGAAGGTTGTAAACCATTCACATTCCAGGATGGGAAACTGAGTATTTCGTCGGGGAGATCCACCGAAACATTGCGTTTTAAAGTCCAGTTGGTCACCCCGTGACGGGCGGCATTCATCCCGGTCATCAGGCTGGTCCGCGTGGGGGAGCAAACGCTGCAAGCATAGGCCTGGATGAATTTCATACCTGCCGCCGCCAGGCGTTCCATGTGGGGCGTGTGGTAGAGGTTGTTGAACGGGGTTCTTTCAGTGTGGAAGGGGACGGAAGTATCCTGCCATCCCATATCGTCGACCAGGAAGAGAAGAATGTTCGGGCGTGCCTGTGAATGGCTCTCCCCCGACCTGCAGGAACTTCCTGAAAAGAGTCCGGCGGCCAACACCGCGGTACCCACCAGTCCGGCCTTGACCCTTCCGGCATTCAACAATTCTAAGCCAGGCAGTTCAGAATCCAACCTCATGTTCTTAAAAAATTTAGATTTGTTCATCGCGTATTTGATTCTGCTTGTAGTATCGGAATATCTTTAATTATGTTTTAATATATTGATTACCTGATTTTTACATTTTTCCTTATTCGTGAATGCACCATTGATATTATTAGAACGATCCACCCCGAGGGATACTCTCTCAGGCGATATGAAGATAAAAAAAATAGGGCTTTTTTCAACTTTTACGTGATCACAACTGTTTATTTCATATTGATCGATGCAAATAAATTTTGTAATTGTATAAATACGATGTTTGATCTTGTTTTAATTGAGAAAGTGTATGCCGGTTTCAGTGGGCGGGTTTCGGCAGCCAGGAATGTATTGAACCGGCCGCTGACCTATGCGGAAAAAATTCTTTATGCCCATTTGTATGATTCTGCAGCCCGGCAGGCTTTTGAGCGGGGAAAATCCTATGTGGATTTCGCTCCCGACCGGGTGGCTATGCAGGATGCCACGGCCCAGATGGCTTTGCTCCAATTTATGAATGCGGGTAAACGCACTACGGCTGTGCCCTCAACAGTCCACTGCGACCATCTTATTCTGGCCCATGACAACGGCCACGCCGATCTGAAGGCTTCCCTGCAAAACAACAAGGAAGTCTTTGATTTTCTGGAATCAGTGAGCAACAAATATGGGATAGGCTTCTGGAAACCTGGCGCCGGGATCATCCACCAGGTGGTGTTGGAGAATTATGCCTTTCCGGGAGGAATGATGATTGGTACCGATTCGCACACCCCCAATGCGGGTGGACTGGGTATGGTTGCCATCGGCGTGGGCGGCGCCGATGCGGTGGACGTAATGGCAGGCATGGCCTGGGAGTTGAAGATGCCCAAGCTTATCGGCGTCAGACTTACCGGCAGGCTGAACGGCTGGACCGCCCCCAAAGATATCATCCTGAAGGTGGCAGGCATGCTGACTGTGAAGGGGGGCACCGGGGCCATCATCGAGTATTTCGGGGAGGGGGCCCGCTCCCTCTCGGCCACCGGCAAGGGGACCATCTGCAACATGGGCGCCGAAGTGGGGGCCACCACCTCCCTCTTCGCCTATGACGAGGCCATGGAGCGCTATCTTCAGGCTACCGGCCGCAGCCAGGTGGTGGAAGCCGCGGCTGCCATCAAAGAGGAACTCACCGCCGATCCGGAAGTATACGAACATCCGGAGGAATATTTCGACCAGCTTATCGAGATTAACCTCTCGGAACTGGAGCCTCATGTGAACGGCCCTTTCACCCCCGACAGGGCCACCCCCATCTCCCAACTGGCTAAGGAAGCCACCGCCCAGGGCTGGCCGCTGGAAATCTCGGTCGGGCTGATCGGGAGTTGCACCAACTCCTCGTATGAAGACATCTCGCGGGCTGCTTCGATTGCCCGCCAGGCGCTGGACAAGGGACTCAAAACACGCTCGGGGTTCACCATCACCCCGGGATCGGAGCAGGTGCGCTACACCATTGAACGCGATGGTTTTATTAACATCTTCGAGCAGATCGGCGGCAAGGTCTTCGCCAATGCCTGCGGACCCTGCATCGGCCAGTGGTCGCGACCCGGTGCCGAGAAAGGGGAGGTCAACACCATCGTCCACTCCTTCAACCGCAATTTCTCGAAACGGGCCGACGGCAATCCCAACACCCATGCTTTTGTGACCTCCCCGGAACTGGTGACCGCCCTTGCCTTCGGGGGTCGTCTCGACTTCAACCCCCTGACCGACATCCTGATTAACGACCGGGGAGAAGCCGTGAAACTGGATCCTCCGACCGGCTTTGAGCTCCCCCCGGAGGGCTTCGACGTGAAAGATGCAGGTTACCAGGCTCCCGCGGAAGACAACAGCAGCATTGAGGTGGTTATAGACCCCGCCTCGAATCGGTTAGAGAAACTGGCACCCTTCGCCCCCTGGGACGGGCACAACATCACCGGAGCACGGTTGCTAATCAAGGCTTTCGGAAAGTGCACCACCGACCATATTTCGATGGCCGGACCGTGGCTGCGTTACCGTGGGCACCTCGACCACATCTCCAACAACATGCTGATCGGGGCAGTCAACGCCTTCAACCAGGCCGCCAACAAGGTGAAGAACCAGCTTACCGGCGAATACGGAGAGGTACCGGCCGTGCAGCGGGCCTATAAAGCCGCAGGCATTCCCACCATCGTGGTGGGCGACCACAATTACGGGGAAGGCTCTTCGCGTGAGCATGCCGCCATGGAACCCCGCCACCTGGGGGTCCGTGCCGTAATCGTCAAGTCGTTCGCCCGCATCCACGAGACCAATCTCAAGAAACAGGGGATGCTGGCCCTTACCTTCGTCCATGAGGCCGATTACGACAAAATCGGCGAAGACGACCTGTTTAACTTCACCGACCTGGCCGCTTTTGCTCCCGGGAAACCCCTCCACCTCGAGGTGGTCCATCCCGATGGTTCCAAAGATCTGATCGCCCTCAACCATACGTTCAACGAGCAGCAGATCGGATGGTTCCGGGCCGGTTCGGCATTGAATCTCATCAGTCAGCAAAATAAGGGGTGAGTCATTGAAAAACAATTCAAAAACCTGTTTGTCAGCACACTATAACTGAATCATTTGGTAAAATCATGCAAAAAATCACAGTACGCAATCCGGTAGTGGAGTTAGACGGCGATGAAATGACGCGCGTTATCTGGAAGTTCATCAAAGAGAAACTGATCCTCCCCTACCTTGACATCGACTTGAAATATTTTGATCTGGGCATAGAGCACCGCGATGCCACCGGAGACCAGGTGACCGTGGATGCCGCCCATGCTATTCTGAAGTACGGGGTAGGGATTAAGTGCGCCACCATCACTCCCGATGAGGCGCGGGTGAAGGAGTTCGGACTGAAGAAGATGTGGAAGTCGCCCAACGGGACCATCCGCAACATCCTTGACGGAACCGTTTTCCGGGAGCCCATCCTCATCCAGAATATTCCGCGGCTGGTGCCGGGGTGGAAACATCCCATCTGCATCGGCAGGCATGCCTTCGGCGACCAGTACCGGGCCACCGATTTTGTGACCAAAGGAAAGGGAAAGCTCACCATTACCTTCACTCCGGAAGGGGGTGACCCCATCACCAGGGAGGTCTATGATTTCAGGGGCGACGGGGTGGCTCTGGCCATGTACAACACCGACGAGTCGATCCGGGGTTTTGCCCGGGCCTGCATGAACCAGGCACTGGTAAAAAAGTGGCCTCTCTACCTCTCCACGAAAAACACCATTTTGAAACAATACGACGGCCGCTTCAAGGAGATCTTCCAGGAGGTGTTCACGACAGAATTCAGTGACCTTTTCAGGGAAGCCGGTATCACCTACGAGCACCGGCTCATCGATGACATGGTAGCTGCCGCGCTTAAGTGGGAAGGGGCATTCGTTTGGGCCTGCAAGAACTATGACGGCGACGTCCAGAGCGATACGGTGGCCCAGGGCTTCGGATCGCTCGGACTGATGACCTCGGTGCTGGTCACTCCCGACGGGAAGAGCATGGAGGCCGAAGCGGCCCACGGCACCGTCACCCGTCATTTCAGGATGCACCAACAGGGGAAACCCACCTCCACCAATCCGATTGCCTCTATCTTCACATGGACGCGCGGACTGGCATTCCGGGGAAAACTGGACAACACCCCCGAACTGGTGGAATTTGCCGAAACCCTCGAGCAGGTGTGCATCGAAACTGTCGAGAGCGGAAAGATGACCAAAGACCTGGCCCTGATTGTTCACGGCGAAAAGCTCAGGGAAAGCGATTACCTCACTACGGAAGTCTTCCTCCATGCCATAGACACCAATCTGCGGCAGGCATTAGAAAGAGGTTAAAGTTGAGGCTATCACCTCCGCCAACTACCTTCTTAAAACTTTGGTAGTCAAGAAGGCTACGGCACCCGAAGAAAGCAGAGGTTGAGATTGAGATTGAGGCAGAGGTAAAGATAAAGATTGAGGCAGAGGTTGAGGTTACAGTTAAGGTTAATATTAATTTCATAATCATTTGACATTTAAGATTATAATATGTCTGGAAAAATAAAAATGGTTGACGGGCATTTGGTGGTGCCTGATTTTCCCGTGATTCCCTTTATTGAGGGAGATGGGATTGGTAAGGACATCACGGGGCCATCGCAAATGGTACTGGATGCCGCAGTAAAAAAGGCTTATGGCGACAGTCGCAGTCTGGTATGGAAAGAAGTGCCGGCAGGCAAAAAAGCCTATGAACAGACGGGAGAACATCTTCCTCAACAAACCCTGGAGGCTTTCCGGGAGTATCTGGTGGGCATTAAGGGTCCCCTGGAGACACCGGTAGGCGTAGGCATCCGTTCCCTTAACGTAGCGTTACGCCAGACTTTAGACCTCTTTGTCTGCATGCGGCCTGTCCGCTGGTTCAAAGGTGTCCCCTCTCCCATCCGCTTTCCCGACCGCGTCGACATGCACATCTTCCGGGAGAATACCGAAGATATCTATGCCGGCATTGAATTCATGGCCGGAAGCGAGAAAGCTGAAAAGCTGAGGAAGTTTATGGAGACTGAATTGGGGGTCGACCAGGTGAGGTTTCCGGAGAGTACTTCCTACGGGGTGAAGCCCATTTCAAAGGAAGGTTCCGAGCGGCTGGTTAGGGCAGCCATCCGCTTTGCCATTGAAAGGAAGCTGCCTTCGGTGACGCTGGTCCACAAGGGGAACATCATGAAATTCACCGAAGGGGCTTTTAAGAATTACGGATATGACCTGGCGGAAGAGGAGTTTGGCGGCCATGTTTTTACCTGGCGGCAATATGAAAAAATCAAAAAGGAAAAGGGGAAAGCAGAGGCTGACGATCTCTTGGCCGAGGCTCAACGGATGCGTAAGGTGATTATCAAGGATGTCATCACCGATGCTTTTCTTCAGGAATCGCTGCTACACCCCTTTGACTATTCGGTAATAGCCACCATGAACCTTAACGGGGATTACATCTCTGACCAGTTGGCGGCGATGGTGGGCGGCATCGGGATTTCTCCGGGGGCTAACATCAATTACGACAGCGGGTATGCCATTTTCGAAGCTACGCATGGCACTGCACCCAACATTGTGGGGACCGGCAAGGCCAACCCGGGATCGCTTATCCTTTCGGGGGTGATGATGCTGGAATACCTGGGCTGGAACGAAGCCGCAGAACATGTCTTCGATGCCCTCGACCATACCTTCTCAAAACGCAAGGTTACCTACGACCTCTACAGCCAAATGGAAGGCGCCACCCTGCTCACCACGGATGAGTTCGCGCAGGAGATCATCGGAAACATGCACTAGGAAATGTTGAGGTTTAGATTTAAAAATATATGAATTATTAAATAAGAATTATTATGGAATACATTAAGAACAGGTTTTATCAGAAGGCAATCAAGTGCTCAGCGGAATACCAGCGGATCAGGAAAGAGCACGGGGAAAAGGTGATTGCCCAGGTGAATATCGACCAGGTATTGTCGGGACAGAAAGGGATTCCTGTCCTGATCACCGACACATCGAACTTAGATGCAAATGAAGGAATCCGTTTCAGGGGATATTCGCTTCCTGAACTGCGGGAGAAACTGCCCAAACTGACCCCGGAAGGAGAACCTCTTCCCGAGGGATTGTTTTACCTGATGCTGATTGGAGAGATCCCGGAAAGGGATGATGTAATGAACATTTCGCGGGACTGGTCCACCAGGAGTCATGTTCCGCAGCATGTTTTTGACGTCATTGATGTCATGCCCAAAATTGCCAGGCCTATGACCATTTTCAGTGCGGCCATTTTGGCCATGGCGACGGAGTCGGTATTCCAGAAGGCATACCGGGCTGGCGTTCACAAAAAGTTCTACTGGGATTTCATGTACGAAGATGTGATGAACCTGATTGCCCGGTTGCCGAGAATTGCCGCTTACATATACCGTCGCCTTTACCACAACGGTCATCACATCGATCCCAACCCGAGCCTCGACTGGGCGGGGAACCTGGCTTACATGATGGGATTTGACAGTCTGGAAGTGAAGCGCCTGTTGCGCCTTTACATGGTGATCCATGCCGACCATGAGGGGGGCAATGTATCGGCACATGCCACTCACCTGGTGGGATCTGCACTCAGCAATGCCTATTATGCTTTCTCAGCCGGGATGAACGGACTGGCCGGACCGCTCCACGGATTTGCCAACCATGAAGTCATTAACTGGATGTTTGAAATGACAGAAAACCTGGGCACGGAAGAACCCACCGATGCACAAATTGCTGATTACATAGAAAAAACCTTACGCGAAGGAAGGGTGGTTCCCGGGTATGGCCATGCCGTTCTCAGGATAACCGATCCCCGGTTTACCGTCCAGCAGCAATTCGCCGAGAGGTATGTCAAAAACGATAAACTGGTGAACCTGGCCAATGCCATATACCGGGTGGCCCCGCCAATTCTGGAAGCTACCGGTAAGATCAAGAATCCTTGGCCCAATGTGGATGCATTCAGTGGTTCTCTCCTCCACCATTACGGAATCACAGAATACAATTTTTACACCGTACTATTTGGCGTTTCCCGCTCCCTTGGCGTGTTGGCCCAGTTAATCCTTGACCGTGTCTACGGAATGCCCATCGAACGGCCCAGCTCACACCCGCTGTCGTGGTACAAGAAGCAGGCGGAAGGAAGCAGCGAAGGGTGCTGACGCTCCATAACGCTCTTCTGCTGGACGCCGCTTTATGGGTTAACCTTAGTACCTGAGCCGTTGAAGGGTGCCGTCTGCCTGCATCTCCACACGATGGTGTGTAATGAACCAGGCAACCCGCAGGCCACTTCATGAGAGAAGCATGGATTGAACATCATTCCCCACTTGACATTCCCTTTGGGTTAATTCCATGTGGGGTTTTTTATTTTGTTACCCTTCAGTATATTTACAGCATGAAATTTTTCAAAAACCTGAAAGTTTACCTGATCCTTACGGTCATGGTGGTGGTGGCCCTGCTATTGATACTCAACAAATATGCGGCATACGGAATTATGCTCCTGGCAGTGGCAGGCGTGGTTTACCTCCTGTGGGAAATGGTGATCCGCGGCAAGGAGGAGAAGATCACGGAACTGACGGAGCGTCTCGGCAAGACCAGTCAGCAGATCACCAACCTCCAGGCAGAAAATAACGAACTCCGTTCGCGCAGGCTCAACATCTCGGAACTGCGGAACATTTTAGACCTGGGCCTGCTGCAGGTCAACAGCAGCTTCACCCGCACCTGGAACGACAAATATGAAGAAAATGGCCGGTCGCTCCACTTTATCGGCGCCCTTCAGGTGAAGATCGCCGCCAAATATGGCATCGACATCCATGAACTGCGCATCAAATACGATAAAGAGAGAAACGAGGTCATGGTGGCCAATGTGAAGCCCAAGTTCCTTTCCTTCAATGATTTCGATTACGAGTGGAAGATTGCCGAGGTGATGGAGTATAAAAAGCCGTGGGTCGGTTCAGGACATTGGCGCACATCACCCGAACTGGAAGTGATGGCGGGGAACCTGAAAGAGGAACTCCGGGTGAAAACCCACCGGGAAGTCAGGCAAGGACCCGCAGAAATGGAGTGGGTACTTGAACCCCTGAAAAAGCAGATCACCGGCACCCTGGAGATGCTGCTGGGAGCGCCCTACCGGATCGTCACCCTCGTGGAACATGCCGACGAGAGTTTTAAAAAACTGGAGGATTACTTCGGCACCAACGCCCAGGCCATCGAATCGGCACAGTAATGCCGATACCGGTGACTTTGCGACGGACGAGAGAGCGCCATTGTTCAAATACGCTCAGGCTTCCGCTTTATCAGCCTTTTTCTTCTGAAAATGCATCATCAGTATCGGGTCCAGAAGGATTTAGAACCAACGATGATTTAATTCATTGGCGGGTTGTTCCCATAGGGGTTGTTGTCGGCGATCCTGACGCTGTCGACGATATAGGGGGTTTCGCCAACCCAGGGCAATACCCCGTTTTTCTCCAGGTAGTGAACGACCACATATTGCCCCTGCGACTGGTCAAGCGATTTGGCTACCTTTTCGTCGGTCACTGAAAAGAGAAATTTTTCGGAAGCAATGGCGATATCGGCGCGGGAATGGACGCTGCTAAGGATCATCTCTCCCTCGTAAGTTTTAAAGAGGGTTCCCTTTTTAGAGAACTTTTGGAGCAATCCTGCCCGGTACCCTTCACTGTAAGTAAAGAAGAATTTCCAGTAAATGAAAGCTGCAAGGATTAGCAGTAGAATGAATAGGAACCAGCTCCAGAACTTTTTCATGGAATGGAAATTATGATGGTTATCCTGCAAACTTAAGTGAAAAATGGCAAATAATGATTCATTGCGAATGAAAATTAACGAGCCGTAACCAGCGCCCGGAACTTGCTGAGCGAAAAATTTCTCTCAATGGCTCGTTTTAATCGGACATCTTTTAGGAATCCAGTGATTTTTCCGTATCGATAAAAAAGGAATCAATTTTTCCAATTGCTAATTTTATGTCATATAGACATTTAAGCACTTTTTCGTTCATAGATAAGTTGCTTTTCCCGGTCAGTCCGTTATCTCGGCGTGGTATTCCTGAAGGGATTTCACATGATATTTCCCTTTCCGGCGCTCCATGATTCCCCGGGTGGCTGCCAGTGCCGCCGACGTGGTGGTGATGTACGGAATTTTGTATTTGATAGCATTTTTCCGGATGTAGGAATCATCATATTCACTGAGTCTTCCGGCGGGGGTATTCACCACCAGGTTGATTTCGCCGTTCTTGATGGCATCCACGATGTTCGGCCTTCCTTCGTGGACTTTCAGGATGGTCTCGGCGGCGATTCCATTTTCCTCAAGAAAGATTTTCGTGCCTTTGGTGGCCAGGATCCTGAAATCCATGTCCCTGAAGTTACGTGCTGCCGCAAGAATCCTGTTTTTGTCCCTGTCGGCAATGGTGATCAGAACGCTCCCTTCCTCCGGCAGAGGGGTCTGGGTGGCTTCCTGCGATTTAAAGAAAGCCAGTCCGTAAGAATCGGCTATTCCGAGCACTTCTCCCGTAGAACGCATCTCGGGTCCCAGCACCGGGTCGACATCGGGGAACATGTTAAAAGGTAAGACCGCCTCCTTAACGCCATAATGGGAGAATTTGCGCTCTTTCAATCCGAATTCAGCGAGTTTTTTGCCGAGGACAAGCTGGGTGGCGATACTGGCCATCGAAATATTGCATACCTTGGAAACCAGCGGAACAGTCCGGGAAGCCCTGGGGTTGGCCTCCAGGATATAGACCACATCTTCATAGATGGCATACTGGATATTCATCAGTCCGACCACTTTCAGTTCGGTGGCGATTTTCCGGGTATAATCCCTGATGGTTTCGATATGTTGTTCCGTCATCACCACCGGAGGGATGACACAGGCTGAATCACCCGAGTGGATACCGGCATACTCGATATGTTGCATTACGGTAGGCACAAATGCATCGGTAGCGTCGGAGAGGGCGTCGGCTTCCGCCTCAATAGCATCTTCCAGGAATTTATCGATCAGCAGGGGCCGGTCGGGAGTCACGTCGACGGCCGCCGCCACATACTGTTTCAGCATCGATTCGTCATTAACGATCATCATGCCCCGTCCGCCTAAAACGTAAGAAGGCCGTACCATCAGGGGGTAACCGATCCGGGAGGCGATGGCCATCGCCTCATCCAGGTTGGAGGCCATTCCCGATTCCGGCTGAGGAATCCCGAGACGGGTCATAATCTGCCGGAAGCGGTCGCGGTCCTCAGCCAGGTCGATGGTTTCCGGCGTGGTTCCCAGAATCTTCACACCCGCAGCGGTCAGTTCGTTGGCCAGGTTGAGAGGCGTCTGTCCCCCGAATTGCACGATGACTCCCTCGGGCTGCTCTTTCTCATAAATGCTCAGCACATCCTCGGCGGTGAGCGGTTCGAAGTAGAGTTTGTCGGAGGTGTCGTAATCGGTAGAGACTGTCTCGGGATTGCAGTTGACCATGATGGAGCTGTAACCCGCTTTGCGCAAGGCGAAGGCTGCATGGACGCAGCAGTAGTCGAATTCGATCCCCTGCCCTATCCGGTTGGGACCGCCCCCTAAAATCATGATCTTCTTTCCGGGAGTTTGAGGGGCGCTGTCGGGGGCGTTGTAGGTCGAATAGTAATAGGCGGCATTATCCACGCCGCTAACAGGCACCGCCTCCCATCCTTCCGAGATCCCCAGGGCACGGCGCTGGTTCCTGATTTTCTCCTCCGGAATCTCCAGTATCTTAGCCAGATAGCGGTCGGCAAAGCCATCGAGTTTCGCACGCACCAGCAGGTCATCGGGCAAATCTTTCCCCTTGAAAGAGATGATTTCCTCCTCCAGGTCGACAAGCTCCTTCATCTGCTGTATAAACCAGGCTTTGATACGGGTTAGGGTGGCAAGTTTCTCCACGGGCACTCCTTTGCGGAGGGCTTCATATATCACAAATTGCCGTTCGCTGGAGGCATAGGTCAGCATGGCCAATAGCTCTTCGGGTGAACGGCGGTTGAAATCGCGGGCAAATCCCAGTCCGTAGCGACCAATCTCCAGGGAGCGAATGGCTTTCTGGAGGGCTTCCTTGTAGTTGCGGCCGATACTCATCACCTCGCCCACGGCCTGCATTTGGGTGCCCAGTTTATCCTGCAGCCCGTTGAATTTCTCGAATGCCCACCGGGCGAATTTGACCACCACGTAATCGCCAGAGGGGGTGTATTTGTCGAGGGTTCCAGAGCGCCAGTATGGTATCTCCGAAAGGGTAAGACCGCCAGCCAGCCATGCCGACACCAGGGCAATGGGAAATCCCGTGGCCTTAGAGGCGAGGGCCGAGGAGCGAGACGTGCGGGGATTGATTTCGATAACCACCACCCGGTCGGTTATAGGGTCGTGGGCAAACTGCACGTTGGTGCCTCCGATTACCCCTATCGATTCAACAATGGAATAGGCATAGCGCTGAAGGCGTTGCTGCAGCTCCTCCGTGATGGTGAGCATGGGAGCTGTACAGAAAGAATCGCCAGTATGGACGCCCATGGAGTCTACATTCTCAATGAAACAAACGGTGATCATCTGGTTTTTGGCGTCGCGGACCACCTCGAGTTCCAACTCCTCCCACCCCAACACAGACTCCTCGATAAGTACCTGGTTGACGAGACTGACAGAAAGACCCCGGCCTGCCACCACGCGGAGTTCCTCCACATTATAGACCATACCACCGCCGATGCCCCCCATGGTATAGGCTGGGCGCACCACCACCGGGTAACCCAGTCCGGCAGCCACCTTCTCGGCATCCTCCACCGTATTGACGGCCGTGCTGCGAGCCATCTCAATACCCAGGGAATTCATCATCTCCTTAAAGGCAACCCGGTCCTCCCCCTTCTCGATGGCGTCGGGGTTCACACCGATTATCTCCACACCATACTTTTCAAGGATTCCCTTTTTATAAAGCAGCAGCGAAAGGTTCAGCGCCGTTTGTCCGCCCAGGTTGGGCAGCAACGCATCAGGCCTTTCCTTGCGGATGATCTCTTCCAAGGCATACTCATTCAGCGGCTCGATATAGGTGATGTCGGCCATCTCCGGGTCGGTCATGATGGTGGCCGGATTGGAGTTGACCAGCACGATCTGATACCCCAAGGAACGGAGCGCTTTGCACGCTTGCGTTCC
>Ga0116186_1002767_pt1 | contig 15501 bp, 20 predicted proteins | sample AD_JPNNA4_MetaG_FD_89806 | JGI IMG/M metagenome (GOLD analysis project Ga0116186, IMG submission 89806) | Active sludge microbial communities of municipal wastewater-treating anaerobic digesters from Japan - AD_JPNNA4_MetaG | ecosystem: Engineered > Bioreactor > Anaerobic > Digestate | place...
GAAATCTGTGAAAAAGACGGTTTGTTTGAATGTACTTTTACTCGGGCTCGTGATTTCTTTGGGCTTTGACAAAAAGATCGATTTACAGAGGCTCGCTGAATGGTGAATTGGTAAGGGGGCTACTAAGAAAAAATCCGGGGATTTTTGCGTATTATGGCCACACACTCAAAAGGATGGAATAATTGAACCTTGAGAGGGACTGGTCCATATGGCGGGACCCATTTGGGGATGGTACTGCTATTCCATTACAAGGCCATAATGTGATATGACGCAGGCGGGATTGGGGGCCCGGATATTGTTGCACAACGCAGTATTATTTTAGGTCCCCTTCGCCATCCTGTACATCTGTTCTGGCAGGAGGGCAGTCATGGTCTCAGTGCTGATCGTCCCGCATTTGCCTATCCCGATGAGTACTTTTGCGAGGATCTCTTCTGAAGGCAGGTTGACGATTGCGACGATATCATAGCGGCCGATGGTGTAGTAGTAGGAGATGAGCGTCCCGCCCGCGTCCTCGATGATCTTCTTCGCCTGGGCATCCCGCTCTTTTGCCTCCTTCATTCTCTCGATAGCCCGGTCGCTCAGTTTTCCAAGGATGATAAAGCATGGCATGATGGGTGGATGGTGATTGGAAGGGATAAAGATGATCGTGGTGGGTTTGGGGTGGAAGCGATGCAGGGCTCTCACAGACAAGAGACTCGCACGGGCAGAGCCTGTACCCCCGTTACCAGATGAGGCATATTTCCAAATGAGATCACTTGCTTCCCGACCATGGACATTCCATGCCCTCTCTTCAAGTCATGGCCATCGCCAGTCCCGCATGATTGAGAGGACCCGGGTGTCACAGAGTCAACAGGAGAACCGGCATGCGACCAAAGGATGGGGATAACACGCCCCTTTTCAAGCGTTTCCAGGATATATCTCATCTTCGAGAGAGGAGAATATACGTTCCGAAAAGGGAGGAAAAGAGGAGAGGATCTGCATGGGAGTCTCCGGCAGTGCATGTGTCCAAAAATGGTTCATACCTGATTTCCCGGTGATTATCCTCATCTTTTGAGGCAACGAGACGGCAATTTATAAATACTATATATCTCTTTATACTTTTGAGGTAATCAAGGTGGCAGATTTACCTATTGCAGCAGTTGTAAGAATTGCGAAGCAGAGTGGAGCAGAGCGTGTCGGAAGCGACGCCGCCGCTGCTCTTGTAGCAAAGGCAGAAGACTACATTGCTGAACTTGTCAAGGAAGCGAACAAGCTCGCGATGCACGCAGGACGAAAGACCATCAAGGAAGAGGACGTCATACTTGCCGCAAAGTCCATGTGATGCCCTACCCCTCCTGACTCACTGTTCCATATTTTTCTTTAATACCCAGGCAACAGGAGAGCGCATCCCTGCCAGGTAAAAAACCAGGGGTGCTCTTCCCACCTGCCTCGTATTTCCCTGATATCGCATGGCCAGTCCATCTCGGAGTATGAGAGGATAACCGGGACGTAGTGCGGGGCTGATCTGCTGGGTGGGGGCTTGCTATTCCAAGCCAAGTCCTGAATCCTCACACAGGGCTGACCATTGCAAAAAATTGAGTCACTGGGATGTATGATGAGGGGAGGGAAGAGAACTTATTTAGAGCCATCTTTTCCAAAACCATGGCGGGAGCAGTATTCATTCGTCCTTCGTACGGGTAAGGGCGTCTGCCAACCGTGTACACCCCCGCCATCCAGTGCCCGAAAATATCGCCCATGCCCACAGGCATGCAATCATCCCTCTTCCCAGCAAGACCCGGCATATTCCAAATCTCATTTTTTGCAATGACAGGACCACGGGAGTCGCACCAATGACTGTTACATTCACGGACATGCCTTTCAATGCCCCGAACACCCGGGAATGGGATTTTGGTGGTTGGCAGAAATCGGCCGTCAAGAGCTCATCGCACACATTCATGACTCCTGGGACGTACACGATATCCCTCACGGTGAAGAATTCCTTAGGAGGGAATACCACTTCACGGAGAGTGTACGTGCGGTGAAAGCCGCGAATCCGCCTTTTTTATCGCACTCACAAATTTTCAACAAGGATATCACTAATTTTCCTTCAATATACTTCATTTCGAGGTCAATCCTGGATATTTCGGAGGGGATTGATAGTTGCGATGTGATGTGTGGAGAGAAAGAAGAGAATGTGCGTGGTGCATAAGTATATAAATACCATCGCACATCCTCCTGCGTATGGACATTGTTGCAGATCTGATGAAACAGGTAGCGACCGGGGATAATCTCTCCTTGATTAGCAAAACGGTAGGCGGGGACGAGAAGGGTGTGCAGTCTGCCCTTGGCATGGGCCTCCCCATGATCATGGGCTCGATGGCACAGACTGCACAGAATCCCGCTGGCGCGGACATGATTACCTCGATGATGGGGCAGATGGGAGGGAGCAATCCATTGGACAACCTGGGCGGCTTCCTTGGCAGTTCGGCCGCATCCGGGGGATCCGGCATGGCAAGCAGCCTTCTCGGGAGCCAGATGGCTCCGATCCAGAATGCAATCGCACAGAAAACAGGTCTCCCTCCAGCTGTCGTTGGAAAAGTCCTCGCTGTTGCAACCCCGATTGTTCTCGGGTATATCACAAAGAGCATGAGTGGCAAACAAGTGGATCAGAAGGGCCTTACCAATCTCCTTGGCGAACAATCGAAGATGGCGATGCAGTCGTCACCTGACGCAGAAAGCATTGCCAAGCAGATGCTGGGGTCTCAGAAAGATACCGCAGGTGTCTCTGGGGTATTCAAAAAATTCCTTGGAAAGTGAATTGATTGAAAAATAATCCTTATTTGAACATTATTTTTCCAATGCAAGGGGTATGGGGCTCTGGGTTGAAACTATCCCCTTTCCTGGCCATATCTCCATTGTCCGGTTTTGGTCAGGAAATTCTCTTAAAAAAAAGTTAAATGAGTGCCGAGGTGATACCGATGACCCCGGACTGGATGATCACGGCGGTCGCAATGATGACACCAGCCATTAACAGGGCTACCGCGACGTTCCCTTTCTTCAACTCCTCGAACTCGTCGATCCCCTTCGTGAGTTTGTCCATGACATTCAGCGCAAAGTAGCTGACCGCGACCGCCAGGATGATGCCGAGGATCAGCTGGATCACTGCAGCGATAAGCGAGAACCAGTCTCCCTGGAGGGCGTTCATGATACCGATCGAGATCCCGGCAATCCCGGCCTGTACCACGATTGCGATGGCAAAGAGGATGGATGCAATGATGATTCCCACCGCAACGTTGCCTTTTTTCAGTTCAGCGGCCTCGTCCATTCCCTTGGTGATCTTCGAGAAGGTGGAATACCCAATGTACAGGGATACCACTGCCAGAAGAATGGCAATGAGGAGCTGGACCAAGCCGACGAATGCATTTACAATGTCCATCTGTTACACCTCAATATGTTCATAGGGAATAGGAGTTATATTCATTTCCCCCGAAACCCGGTAAGTTATGTCCTATATTTGTCATTTTTGCATGTATTTGTACAGTAAACTGCACTGCCACTCCCGCCTCAATTCCAACCAGGTCCCGCATCAGGGTGAATGATACACTCTTTTAAGGATCCCAGTCACCCCTTGCAGCATAGAGATACGCTGATGGAATCCAATACGTTCTCCTGCAGCAGGGCTGAATGCCACCCACCTTAAAGAGCGAGTCCAACGTCAATATGACTCGAAAAGAATTATTGAGTCTTCTGATAATTCACCATGACCGTGTTCCCGGAAAAATTACCGTTCCCACTACGGCAATGTCAGTCTTCGGCATGCATCCGCAGCGACTCGCAGAGGAGGGATGAGGAGATCCATGCATACTCCCGCATCGAATCACTGACGCTTACGAATGCCGGGACACAGAGCGTGTAATAGAGGAGCGAGAGGTAATACTGGCGGATATCATCGTCAAGAAGCGTGATGGTATCGGCGTATTTCCTCAGGTGCAGGATCACCCGGAATGCCTTTGCGACATCGGGGTCGCTGATCCCCTCAGGCACGTCCGGGATCTCTCCAAGCCTTTTTGGGCCAAGGATTATTCGTTCCAATGTGATAAGCTCCCGCAGGCGCTCTTCCGTCTCGATAGGGATCATCTCGAACTTCAATACTGATTCGAGCTTTGCAATGTCCCGGAGGATGTGGGAATGTCCGGTCATCGCAAAGTCGATAAGCCACAGGTTTCTCTCCTCGTCCATCAGGACGTTCCTCATGTTCAGGTCGCCGTGGACCGATCCTTCGTACACGCTCCATGCCCGCGATCGGCGGTCCGGGAGGATGTGTTCCATGAAATACAGGGGGTTTGCCGAGGTCCCCAGTCCATAGGGCAGATCAATCGCCTCATCCGCTGCGGTGATGCCATAGCGCGATTCCGCCCAATTGCGGACGTCCTCGTACCGGAAGATGTTGCCGTATACCCGGTAAAGGGGAAGATCCCGGAGCCGTGGCTGGCCATACCATGACCGGAGCACCTTTCGGAATAGTATATCGAAGACCGCGAGCACCTCTTCGGCCGGATGGGTGCGATAATAGTCCTCGAGCGAGAAGATCCGGCTCTGTGGACCCCCCATCCCAACAAATGTGTAGAGGATGCCTCCGTACTCGCCACTTCGCGCCTTCTGGATGACCTGGGTCGCATTATTCTGAATATACCGTTTCACATGGCCTTCGTATCCCTCTATCTCCGCCTGAATGTTCTCCCATCGGTCAATTTTTAAGACAAACGGCATCTCCCTCCTGCCCGAATGGTCATATGCGTCGTCGCGGAAGACGAGCGACCCGGAATAGCCGCCTGATATCGGGTGGAGATGCACTTCTGAACAGTCATGGTGAACGCTCTTTGTGATCCGTTCATAGTCGGAATTCCATACGGGGACATCCCCCTCGAGGACGATCCTGGTGCCGGTATATAGCCGGACATCGGAGATAATGAAGAGGCGGAGGGTTGCCCGGCTGATCCTTGTGCGGAGCGACAGATGGCGGAGGAGAGCGGGTGCACCTGAAGAGAGACCTCGTTCGAGCAAGTCGCAGGGAGCCGTATCCTCTTCTGCCGGGAGATCACGGAACAGCAGGGCTGTCACTCTCGGCGCCGTGTCCGGGAAGCCGGGTATTCGGAGGACCAGTGCGTCAGCGATTACACCGTTGAGATGTGCGGGAAACAACGAGGTATCGGTCGCGACGGCACACCCGGCAATGAAGCATGGAAAGGAATAATTCCGGGCCCCGGTATCAGCATCCCGGGGACCAAGGACCCGGACGTCCGGTGAATCCGCACAGAACGAGAAACAGAGAATACCCCGGTAGAGTGGGTCCGCCTCTTTTGCAATCTCGTGGAGTGAATCGAAGAGGTCGGCAAGCGCAATTCCCTCTGGCGCATCGGATCTCACCTGCACATCGCATGTGGGGGGTCCCGCAGGAGATATGAGAAACGAGGCAGTGAGGGGGATGTCTGCGACTCTTTTTTCAAGGACGAGGTAATCGACGGTATCCTGGTCACCGGGAAGAAGCCATGCAGCGGCATTCCCTATGGTGAGCAAGTCCCCCATCGGGCCTCGTTCCGTGTCGGGCGAAAGGCCGGGCGCACCCTGCCCGACAGAACATGCAGATGTTGAGACCGTGACAGGAATTGCCGACCCCCGATCTCTGCCGGGCACCCCTCCATATGGGGGAAACCCTGTGATCGAGAGCGTGGTGGCATTCTGCCCCGTAAAAGCCACCACAAATTCCGCGCCGCGGGTGCGAATCCTGAGTGGGGGATGGTCTCGTGCCACCCTGTCACAGGCAGTGCGTGCCTTCGCTGCCTGGATGGCATCATCCCGCGTGGGAAAAATGGAGAGGACATTGGCAAACCCTGTCATGTCGAGGACCGAGAGGGGATATGGCTGGAGGCCGCAGAGATGGATGCGCCCTCCCCTCCCCTTCATCTGCTTCTCTGTCGCAACAATCGTCCTGATCCCTGCGCTGCTCATGTAGGTGACGCCCGACATATCAAAGACCATCGTGCTGTCGTTCTCATGCAGCAGGTCTTTGAGCAACGCGTCGATCTCCGTGGCCCCCTGCGCATCGAGCCTCCCTTCGAGTGAGAGGACCAGGACTTCCCTTTCACGAATCGCCACACTCTTCATCAGGACTCACTGTTCCCCCTGGTAACCGTATTACTATCACAACGCTGATGCGGATAAATACCACGGGATTCGCACGGCGCAGGCATCATCGTGTCTCATGGCAATCTCCCCGGAACACCCAAGCCCTTTTGCCTGGTACACCTCAACGTCAAATTCCTTCTGCGGTGAAGACACAAAACCCGGTCCGGGCATCGATCCCTGTCATCAGGAACCCGGCGTTTTCCAGAAGTGCCTTCACATCCTCTTTTGAATAGAACCTCGCACGGGAGAGGTACCGCCATTTTCTCTCTATGGAGGTATCTTGGTGAATGACGCCCCCTCGTTCGATGAATGCGATCAGGGCGTTCCCTGCCGGAACGAGGGTACACCGCATCTCTGCAGCGCACCAGTGAAGGGTCTTCCAGGAAACGATGACCGTGTCCCCATCAGCACCAGGGAGTAGGACTCGTCCCTTACAGGAATAGCCTCTCCCGTTACCTTCAGAACCTCTCTCCGTCAAAGGCATGCGATAAGGCCTGGTGCATGCGAAGGTTCGGTCATATGCCTAATCCCGGGAAGCGCCGCACACCTTCACCGATCCTGCACCTATCTCCTGTGCAAGGGGACCCCTCTGCGGAAGCAGTTTCCGAATCAGCTCAATTTCTGCATGGTAATCGGCATAGGGCTCATGGAACCAGCGGTCGTAGTCCCCGGCAAATCGCTCGAAGACATCGTCCTACATGAGAGACATCTCCTTCACGCCCCATGGTGGCAGCGTCATATCCATCTGGCGATCGCCTGCTCCCGCATCTCTGGACTGAAGATACCACTCTCCTCCGCCTGAAAGGAGGATATTGGGAGAATTGTGTGCGTTCCTGGAAAAGACAAGGTTCTGATGGGACCCGTCCTCAAGAGGCGCCAGATTGTTTTGCGGGCCTTCGTAACATGGTCCTCGCCCTGGGACATCGTGGTTCTTTCCGGACCAAAGATCGGGAATGAGAGTGACCAGATGACCGACGAGAGGATTCCAGGGGATTTCGGCAAGCGGATAGGTGCATTGTGTGCGCAGATAATGAGATGCTCTTCGGCTCTGGCACTCGTTCTCAACCGGATTTTTTCAAGCCTAACGAAAAAAAATGGTTTGTTCAACTCGCTTGAAGTTTCAATTGTCGTGACACTCAGGGAACACTGTTATTATGGACATTATTACCGCAGAGTCATTCAGGTAAGAAGCGATATTCCTTGGGATTCGCGAACGCGCGAGTCTGCAAGAGATTCGTGCTCACTAACAGGAATGTATCAGCCAATGGTACCCTTGGTACCTCGGGTAACGACCATTCATGAGTCCCCACGAAATTACCGTCCGGTTAAGGTAAGTTTTTCATCTCCTCCCGGAGTATTTGCATGAACCATCCATTCTCTTTCAGGGCCGAAGACCTTACAAGGGACCTTGGGGGGGGCTCCCCATGGACTTCTGGGTGGAACGGTTCGGCGACGACGCTATCTGATAATGAGTGGAAGAATATATGACTGCAAAGTCTCTGGAAAAGAGAATCTCATGGCGTAATTTGTTTTCTGCTTGTTCTTTGATCCCTGTTGAACCGAAATAGAAAATGGAATTTTTGAAAGAACGAAACCGATTCCTCTTCTAAAGAGGTGTCTTTTAACCTTTATCCCGGTGTCAGGACAGTGAAATGTCTCCTGCACTTCCCGCAGACCGCGTCCCTCGATTCCTTGTAAAAGGCCTTGGGCATGTTGTACACAATCGTGTTCTCTTTTGCACAATTGGGACAGGTAAAGCGTATGGTATACCCTGACCTGGTCCCGGTTACCGTGGGTTTTGCGCTGTTCTTTATCATGAGTCTTGTCTTTCTTGTGATGCCAGCGCACAGAAGAGTAGAGCGCGGCATATGTTCTTTCTCTGGCAACCGATACACGCAGTATGCCCTGTGCATACCATGCAGGAGGTAACTATTCTCTCCAGCCTCTCATCAACAGGTATTCAATGGTCCAGATCTCATCTGGCTTGTGTAGTATATGGGATGAAAGGGTAAATAGACGTAGTGTGTATGTGCTTCAACAGTGCTGATCGCAAAGGGAGGCGACAGCGGCAAAAAAATTGAATTAAAACCGGGGCCGCCTGTGGTTCGGAAGGCATCCCTGGCAATAGACGGGCCTGCCCTCGGTCGGCTTGAACGGTACTTCACAATCTTTTCCGCAGTCAGAACAGACTACCTTTGTCATTTCACGGGGTCCCGTATTTCTCGGGCCGCCAAAATTCGATCGAAACATGTCTTTACTCAAACAGTCTTGAAAAACTGTAATTATCATTCTATTTTGAGAGATGATAAAGGGCGGCATCGGCCCATACAGAAATTACCTTAATTTCGAATATTTTTCAAATTTTTTCCCTTCCGCGCATAATTTTTTCTGAAGTTTCCAGTATCACCAGGGGAGAATCATTATCATCCCGTTTCCGGAATGGAAATAATATAAAGAACTTTTCCGGGACAATCAAACCCCTCCTTGTCGTGTTGCTTTGTTTTGTGGCATCTGCCGGGTGCATGTCGGAGAGTCATCACTATGCCAGCCTGGCATTAGGCGGGCTTGCTGACCATTACCTCAAAAATACTGACGGAGTCAATGAATACCGTTTTTTTTACCCGGTATGTCCGGGGGTAAGAGAAGAGAGGCGTGAGATGATACTGATCCAGTACGACTCCCGTTCGCCGTCATTTGCCAGGATGGAGGCAATATCTTCGGACTCGGACAATGGAAGGTCTTATGCGATCGCGAACGGCACATCGACTTCCAGGTATGATTCGCGGACCCATACCTGGGATCTTTTATCAAGGATTAATCTCTCCCACGAATACGACTACCTGCGCTCAGTCCGACAGTTCATTATTGACGGGGACTTCTCCGTTCTCGAATGGAACACGGACAACGGGGCGCCCCGCTGTCCGGGTGAGGTTGTGACCGATCCATGGGTCCGATTGGTATATACCGAACATAAGATCCCGCCTCATGGCGTGGACCGAGCCCTCTTCCGGCCTGGAGTGGGAAGTTGCTACCTATTACGATGACAGTGCCGCAGCGGCCCAGACCCTTGCGTCCGGTGTGTTGCCGACTTCCACTCCCTTGCAAATCGAAAGGGTGCCACCGGTTCCGTCCCGCCCACCCAGTTCCATCCCGCTTTCGGAGAAACTGAACCATGTAATCCAATACGAATCCGTCGCGGTCAACACCGGCATCCCAGACACCCGTTTCTCCTTCTCCCCATTGAGGGATCCGGGCCCAGGTAATCTCGAAGTACGCGGTTTAGGTCGAGTCAAAAAGGGTTGACCCGCCGGTTCCCAACGGCGAATCCCTTCCCAAAAAAATGGGGGGTCATTTCCTGAGCGAGAGCGATTCAGGGCTGACGGTGATGATGGATAGTGGGGACTCCATCGAGATCACGCTTCGCACCATTCCAGGCTTTGATTACCAATGGATCATGCTGACCGATGGGTCGGACCTGGAACTGGAAAACGCCGGACCGATTTACGGGGTGCCGGAGCACGATGACTTCAAGAGTGGGAAGGCCTATTATCGGTGGCGTTTCCGGGCAGTTGAACCCGGTAACACGACGTTCGATGGGATATTTGCCCTTGGCGGGTGCGATATCGGGGATTCGAAGCGGTTCACCCTCACGGTTGAGGTGACGGGGGATTCGTAGTATTTCATCGAGGTCCGGTGAACCACTCTCTTTCCAGAGATAAGGCCTGCAGGAAGAGCGGGATTTCGGGCAGTGTTCAGGAACCCCTTGCCTGCAATCGTTTTCCGACATGTAGCTGCTTCTTCAACATGAACCCGACGATGGCCGAGACGATGATCACGGAAAAGAGCGTGACCGCCAGGACCATCAGGAAGACGTCGTTCTCGAGATCGCGATAGCCTGCGGTGATCACGACAAGTGCCGCAGTGACATTCCGAAACCCCGTCCCGAACGCCAGCACCCAGCGGTTGTCACGGTCAGGGCCACCCATGGCATACCCGATCAGGAGGGTTCCCACCACAAAAAGCAACGCGATGACCACGACCTCCATGCCCAGGATGTTACCAAAGAGTTCCTTTATGTGAGCAAAGAAAAGGACCCCAAACGCCAGAAATATCACGCCAATCGTGGCATTGGAGATAAAGTCGATTGCCGGCAGCACCCTCCCGGCGGTGTCGGGCATCCTGTCCCTGAGCAGCATGCCGGCGAGAATGGGGAGAAGCATGAAGAACACAAGATGATATGCAATAATGGTTGGGTCCATGCCCACACCATCGAGAATGTACGGGACAAGGAGCGGCATCAGGACGATGGTGACGAGGGTCATCAGAAGAGTCAGGGAGACTGCGTAGGCGATGTTTCCACCAGTAAGTTCTGCTACCTTGGGTGTCGATGGCGCCCCTGCCGCAATGCTGACAAGAATGAGCCCTGCAGCGAGTTCGCCACTCACAGGAAAAATGGAGAGGAGGATGAATGCAAAGACCGGGACAATCACAAAATTTGCCAGCAGGGACAAGACCACAAGCCTCGGATTGTGGAGCGGTGAAGTGAGATCCCTGAGAGAGATGCTCATTCCCATCGCCAGCATGCTGCTGAAGATGAACGTGAACACCCCGAAATACCCTATCTCCAGCAGCAGACCTGCCAAACGGCACCACCTCTTCTATTGAGTTCAGCCGGGCGCCCCGATATAGGTATCCTTTGACCTCTCATGCGAGATTTTGTCCGCTATTTCAGCGGTGATAATAGGGAAGATCCATCCAGTTCAGAGGAGTATTGGCAGCGGTCACTGGGGTGATCGTCAATGACCTGGATTGGGTTCAGGTAGAGAGATGGCAGCCTGAAAAGGGCTGAATGCATGGAGTGGGAACAACATATGTTATTCTCTCCATACTCCTGTGTCTTTCAGCGAGTCAAGTAGTTTTTGAAGGATATTCTCCGGCACCGTGACTTCCCCATATGCCCCGGTTGCTGAAACCCAGTTGTTCAGAGAGATCCCTGTCGAAAGTGCCTGGATATCGTTCCTGATTGCGGGTGCAAGGGTATGAACAATTGCAACCCTGTTCTTAACCCGGATTCCATGGCTGGCCTCTATCATCGAGAGGTGTGAGAAGAGGGCCTGCGCCATCTGGTATTCGGAGTTGCCTGTACTCTCCTTATCAAGGATGTCAGTGTAGAGTGAATACGCAGCATTTCCACGGCACACAAGGAGGACCTTCCCGATTGTGGTGTGGTAGGTGACATACTTCATCACTGTCCGGACCGCGATGCGGGCAGCCCGCTCCATGGGAAAGCCGTAAGCCCCGGTGCTGATGGCAGGAAACGCGATGCTCCGCAGGTCGCTTAACTCCGCGAGCGCAAGCGCGTTCCGGTAGCAGGATGCAAGGAGTTCGTCCTCGCCGGAATCTCCACCCTTCCAGACCGGGCCCACAGTGTGGATCACGAACCGGGATGGCAGGCGGTAACCCCGGGTGATCTTTGCCTCCCCGGTCCTGCACCCACCGAGACGACGGCACTCCGCGAGGAGACCGGGCCCTGCGGCACGGTGGATCGCGCCATCGACGCCCCCTCCGCCAAGGAGGGACGGGTTGGCGGCATTGACAATGGCATCGACCAGCTGGGTTGTGATATCCCCTTCGATGATGCTGATACGCTCTTTGATTCCCGGCGCCATCATAGAGTGAGGGGCAGGGAGGGGAGATAATTGTTGGGCACAGGACCCGGGCACCCCTCATCCATGGCATGAGATGGGAGGTCAGGGAGGCATGAAAAACGGGATTGGCACCGATTTCCACCAGAGCCCCAACCACATGCGGCATTTCCATGGAAAAAGTGAAGAGTAAGGGAGGAAAGGAGAGAGCCGTCTCCTCTCTTTTCAGGCTTCAGCACCCAGATGTATGCGATCCTGCTGCGGGTTGGCATACGCGCCTGACTGTTGATGGAACGGCTTCACAGAAGATGCCACTTCCAGAAGATCCTCTTTTTGCAGGTCTCCTATGAGCCAGTATGATCCGTGCTCATCAACCCACGCGATCTGGTTCTGCCCGACCCCCCTGACGAATTCACCCCGTGCATCCCCTATTTCGATCTCCATACCTGCCTCTCCGCTGATGGCAAACGCATACGGCGGGTACCCTGGACAGACCTGAACAAAGCGCAGCTCATTGCGTTCGGAAGTATACACGATATCCTGACGGGGACAGGGCTCACCGTATTCCCGTACCAGGGAGAGGTGGTACCCGACAGGAACGGATGCAGGATACGCGAGCGTGCACCCCCTTGAAAGTCCGGACGATACCTCTTCAAGAGTGGAATATTCCTTTGGGGGTTCTGCTCCGCTGCACGGCAAAGGCTCCTTCACCCACTGCCAGTATTGGCTGAGAACCGTTGCATTCTCATCATCGATGATGACATGGTAGAGTGATCCTGAACCGCAGCACCGGAATATAACCCCCGTGAACGTTCCCGAAAAGTTCCCTTTCGGGCCGGTCTGCCCGTACTGCACAGGTCCCACCTCAACGATTTCGTAGTCTCCTGTATCGATGGGGATATTTTCACGAACGAGGGAATCGTTCAATGCAAGAGCAATGACTGAAGCGCTCCTGTTCTTCTCTGCAGTACCCGGTGCATTCTCCAGGCATCCTGCACAAAGCATTGCAGCAAGGCCGACTGCCATGATCATGGCGATGCCCCTCTGTATATTCAATCGCATTTTTCCTTCAGTCAGTAGTGGGTATTTTTCTCCTCCATAACGATAAAGGCGTCCTGAAGGGAAGGCATCATTCTCATCCGATCATCTTGGGCACTGCAGCAGGGAGTATGATACGGGCGTTCCCCTCCCTACCCATGCGGGAATATATCGAAATTGCTTTTTTCTATTCGAAGGAAGACTCATTAATTCCCGGGTTCACTCTCATGATACAGGTATCATCGAAAAAGATCGTCATCTCTCTCCTGGTCGCAGCGGTCATCGTCCTCGCTGCATGGATAGGCTACGTCGCGTTCCTCTTCCATGAGGGCATGGCACAGAGTGAGCGGCACGACTATCATTACTCCATCAGTCTCTCATACACGACCACGATCACCAACGTGACAATTCTCCTCCCTGTCCCCCTTCTTGAAGGGACGCCGGTCCTCGCAGAAACTTTTGTACACAGGAGTGTCCACGGAATACCGGATGACTGGGACCTCTCGATCGAGGAGGTGGGCGGGACTCCCATGCTCGCCATCCGTGCGGCGAAAATGGTCCCTGCGTACCATGGATACCCCGTAGCGATCGAACCCGGGCAGAGCCCGCTCCCCACGACCATCATACCCCGGACCGAGTATTCGGCCGAGACTCCCATCCTCTATCCCTTCAATATCGGAACGATGCTGCCGGTGAACCGGACGATCGAGACCCGCGACCCGGTGGGGAATGAACCCGTGTTTGCCCCGGAGGAGAAATTCATCCCTGCGGAGGGGAGCACGAGGCCGTACTTCCAGGGAAAGGAGTATACTCATCCCGTCCCGGTCTATGTCTCCTTCTCATCGGAACGCCCGGTTAGTTTCTCCCTCCAGTCCAGCATCAGCGGGACCAACTCGATATGGCGTGGGGGGTGGGTCTTTAACAGTTACGACGACAGTATTGCCGTTGAACTTCAGGAATCGCCAGGATGGATAGAGGCCGGGGGAATCCTCCGCACCGGAGAAGGAGTGTATTACCAGTAAAAATGATATCCTGGAGGCCTATCAATCCTTTTTTTGCGGGATGCTCTTTCCAGTGATGTGGTGCTTACGAATCTCATAATGCGGACTTCAATGAATGAATTCACTTCATTTTTCCCGAGATACAGGCATAAAATGAAAATCACGGATTCGATTTTCATAGTAACAGCCCATGACTGCCGTGCAGTCGAGGATCAAAAACCAAAAATCAAGAACTGATTCTCGTGAAAAATTAAGGGGAGGCAGGACCTGCGAAAACTTCCGAAGAACATGGTTTCGCACAAAGGGGTCTGGAGATCAGCAATACGATGTATTCAAACCATCAGACGTCTTAAATTCTTTTATGGGCGCATCCCCATCTCCCGGCACCGCGGTCACATGTCCGCGGATTAAGATCGTGACATTTGTCGTCCTCACGTTCCTCTTCTCATCAGTCTTCTGGTATTTCACCTCGCAGACACCGTTCGTTGCGGAGAATGCACAAAATCTCCTGTTCTATGCGGTCGGTGCGATGTGGGGGCCTGCATTAGCCGCCATCGTCACCCGCCTGGCGTTCCAGCGGGACCTCAAAGGCTTTGGATTTGGTCTTGGAAAGCCCGCTTTCCTCGCAGCGGGAATCCTGATCCCGGTCGCGGCAGGCCTCATCATGTTCGGCCTGGCGTGGGTATCCGGCATCGCACCGTTCAATACGGAAGGGGCTGCACGTGTCCTCGCGATCTCGTCTTTCCCCGCAATTCTCTATTCCCTCGTCTTCAACTGCGTTGCCGCAGCCGGCGAGGAGTTCGGATGGCGGGGTTTTCTCGTCCCCGAACTTACCCAGTGCATGCGCTTTACGCGGCTTGCCCTGCTGTCAGGGGCGATCTGGACCGTCTGGCATTTCCCTATGATGTTCTTCGGCGGATACCACGGCACCGGACCGCTGTGGTATTCCCTTGCCGTGTTCGTACCATCGGTGATGGGTGCAGGGCTCATCCTCGCGTGGCTCCGTCTCGCATCCGGAAGCGTCTGGGTCGCAGTCCTCTTCCACGGGTTCTGGAACTATTTCATCCAGAAATTTTATCCCCTGCTCACCGAGACCACCGAAGCCGGGCAGATGATGCTTGGCGAGTTCGGGTGGTTCGTTGCGATCTTCTACGTGGCCCTCGCACTGGTATTCTGGCACTTCCGTGACCGGCTTCCGAGTTATCCTGCAGGAAACAGGGATTCTATGTGATTCAAAAGAATGCGCCTTTCAGATATGGATGCGGTTTGGTTTCGAACAAGCAACTCCACGACGTGAACCGGCAGTGAATGAAATGGAAAATATGCCGGAGGGGAGTGGAAGAGGAGCTCCTAACCCTGCCCGAGGTATTGCGCGGGACAAATAAATTCATTCCATCAAAAAAATGCATCTGGGGAATGGACCCTCTCCCCGTCGCGGTACCCGATATACCAGGCACTGGTATTCTCCATGACCGGCATAATGCCATTCATGGGAATGGATACGTGTTCAGGCATCATGGTTCCCATGAGACTCCCGCTTCCCCAAAATCACAGAACCGTTATCTTCCTGCCACACTCATGCTTCCTGCATGACTTCCCGCGACGATCACGGGGAACACCGCCAGCATACGGTCTTCCCTGCATCCCGCGCC
>Ga0116186_1002773_pt1 | contig 15472 bp, 12 predicted proteins | sample AD_JPNNA4_MetaG_FD_89806 | JGI IMG/M metagenome (GOLD analysis project Ga0116186, IMG submission 89806) | Active sludge microbial communities of municipal wastewater-treating anaerobic digesters from Japan - AD_JPNNA4_MetaG | ecosystem: Engineered > Bioreactor > Anaerobic > Digestate | place...
ATAACAGCTGAAATTTTTGGCATTTTCAAGAATTTTGAACAGCAAATATATTGAAATTTCTAAAAACTTTTTTTGCCCCCTTGTTTTGTCTGTTAAGTTTCTGAATAAATTCTATTTTTGCACCTTAAATATTAACTAAATGAGTAATAAAAATATTCCTAATTTGACCAAAGGAAATTTAGCCAGAGCAAGGAAAATGCTTTTTGATGTTGTTGAGGTGCTTGATAATGCTAACATTGTTTACCATCTTGAAGGGGGAACCCTTTTAGGCATTGTTAGAGATGGCGACCTACTCCCCTGGGATCATGATGTGGATCTGTCAATCATGATTACCGATACCCCAAAATTCTTAAAGATCAAAAAGGAATTATACCGCAAGGGCTACAAGGTAACTTCAAAGAAAAGCAAACACGATATTCATCCCTTTAGGAAGGGGGATTATAAAATATTTAAAATCAAGAAAATGATTCCTTCAGTGGTTAAGTGGCTATTCCCAAGGTATAAGAAGAACTATGTAGTTTTAGATATTTTCATTAAGGTTAACGACGGTAATTACTGCTACTGGCAGGCTATGAATAAGCTCATGAGGGTAAGCAATAAATACTATGCTTCATATGAAACAGTGAACTACCGTGGAGCAAGCCTCAAGGTGCCAAACGATTATAAGGATTACCTTACCCAAAAGTATGGCGACTGGTCAGTACCCGTTAAGGAATGGGTTTGCGGTGAGGATGAAAAGACGATAGTTAGTTAGAGTTTAGTAATCCTCATAAAGTAAAACTATCGTACATTTCGCCTAGTAAAATCATTACACCTGTTCCAATTTTTTTGAATGATTTCATTGATATAAACCTTTCCCATTTAGTTATCGCAAAAAATTAAAGACCCGACTTGCGCCGGGTCTTATTTTATTTAGGTATTTAAATTTTACAGTAAGCTAAAGGCTGCTGTTAGCCCTGCCATTACAATTGATACCATGCTCATGAGTTTGATAAGGATGTTGAGGCTGGGGCCCGAGGTATCCTTGAAGGGATCGCCAACTGTATCGCCTACAACTGCAGCCTTGTGGTTGTTGGATCCCTTGCCTCCAAAGTTCCCTTCTTCAATATACTTCTTGGCATTATCCCAAGCTCCGCCTGAGTTTGCCATAAATATTGCAAGAACAAAGCCTGCGGCAAGACCACCGGCAAGTAATCCCAAAACACCTGCTACGCCAAGAACCAAGCCGGTAACAATGGGTAAAATTATTGCCAAAAGCGATGGCAGAATCATCTCGATTTGAGCACCGCGAGTTGAAATGGCCACGCAGCGAGCATAATCGGGTTCGGCTTCACCTTCCATGATGCCCTTAATTTCACGGAACTGACGACGAACTTCCTCAACCATTTTTTGTGCAGCACGGCCAACAGCGTTCATGGTTAAGCCACTAAACAGGAAGGCCATCATGGCTCCAATAAAAAGGCCAACAAGCACAACGGGGTTCATCAGGTTAACCTGGTAGTAGTTCATGAAGTCAACTATGGTTGCCTTTGCGGTATCAATGGTGTCGCCATTGGCAAGTGTAATTACATTCTCACCAATACGGATTAACCCAATTTTAATCTCCTCAATGTAGGAGGCTAAAAGCGCTAGAGCGGTTAAAGCTGCGGAGCCTATGGCAAATCCTTTACCAGTAGCTGCAGTTGTATTACCCAAAGCATCAAGTGCATCGGTACGTTTGCGAACCTCGGGGTCTAAGTGGCTCATTTCAGCGTTACCTCCAGCATTGTCGGCAATTGGACCGTAAGCATCGGTAGCCAGGGTAATACCCAGTGTAGAAAGCATTCCGACAGCGGCAATACCTATACCGTATAGGCCTAACTGAATGTTTTGGGCATCGAGCATGTGCTTAACATCGAAATTGATGGCCGAAAGGAATGCAATTAGTATTGCTATTGCAATGGTAATAACAGGTATGGCAGTTGACACCATTCCTAAACCCACCCCTGAGATGATAACCGTAGCTGGTCCGGTTTGAGCGCTTTCAGAAATCTTGCGGGTAGGCTTATATGAGTGCGAGGTGAAGTATTCCGTTGATAGTCCAATTATAATGCCAGCCAGCAACCCTGTAACAACCGAGAAGGATATTCCCATCCAGTTCTGCAGGCCTAATGCGTAAAGGATTACAAAGGTAAGGATTGCAATTAGTGCTGAGCTCACGTTAACGCCCACACCCAACGAGCGAAGCAGGTCACGCATGGTTGCGCCCTCTTTGGTACGAACCATATAAATGCCTAGAATGGAAAGCACTATGCCAACACTAGCAATTAACATGGGTGCAAGGATTGCTTTGTACTGCATGTCTACTCCGGTTGCAGCAAATGCTGTTGCCCCTAGGGCTGCAGTGGCAAGAATTGACCCTGCATATGATTCATATAAGTCAGCACCCATACCGGCTACATCGCCCACATTATCGCCCACGTTATCGGCAATGGTGGCTGGGTTGCGGGGGTCATCCTCCGGGATACCTGCCTCAACCTTACCTACAAGGTCGGCACCCACATCAGCGGCCTTAGTATAAATACCACCACCCACACGGGCAAACAGTGCTTGGGTTGAGGCACCCATTCCAAAGGTAAGCATTGTGGTGGTAATGATGATTAACTTATGAGAGCTATCGGGTTCATCGATAAAGTAGTTGAGGATCAGATACCATAAGGAAATATCGAGTACTGCCAGACCAACCACAACCAATCCCATTACTGCACCCGACCTGAATGCTACCCTAAGGCCATGGTTTAGGGAGTTCTTAGCAGCGTTAGCCGTTCGAGCCGATGCATAGGTGGCGGTTTTCATTCCAAAAAATCCGGCTAAACCGGAAAAGAAACCACCGGTTAGGAATGCAAACGGTGTCCATTTGTTTTGCACTCCCAGTCCAAATGCCAAGAAAACAAAAAGTAACATCAGCACGATGAATACAATAACCACCACCTTGTACTGCTGTTTTAGGTACGACATGGCACCTGTACGTACGTGCTGTGCAATCTTTTTCATCAGGTCAGTACCCTCATCTTCCCTCATCATTTGCCTAAAAAAATGGTAGGCAAACGCCAGGGCAATCACCGATGCAATCGGTACAATCCAGAACAAATGATCAATAATCATAGGTTTAATAATTTAGGTTATTATCGATATATTTAGATAGATAATTTTCATGTAAACATTTAGCTAATATACAAAGTGTAATTTAAGGTGAGTATATTCAAACAAAAAAAAGAGGTTGACTTAAAAGTTTTTTCATTAACAAATTTTATTAAAAGATGTTCGTTGAAAGATTCAATAACTTTGGTTTGGTAGAATTTAAATTCTGTTTTCAATTTCGTTTAGTTACCAAAAGTAAACCACCATTTGTCAAACTGATCTAGTCGAAGGGTTCAGTGTACAGGGGAAGTAAGGATAAAGGATAAAGGTTAAAGGATAAAGGATAAAAATTTAAAATTTCAGATTTCAGATTCATGATTTAAGGTGGTTTCTTAAACCATCAACTATCAACTATCAACCATCAACTAAATTGATATCACAGTGTAAATCTGCCTAATCTGTGTCATCTGCGTTCCATCTCATTTCACGAACAACGATTCACGAACAACGAACAACGCATCCTGCCCTGTAGGGGCTAAACATTTGTAATTCCATAACTACTCCCATATATATAGCGATGCACGTAATACATTTTCCAAAGAGCAAGGACAAAAAGTTGCATCGCAACAGAAAGGCAATGCAAAGAGCGATTTACACGTTCTTTCTTGTCTTGATACAAGAAAGAACCAAAGAAAATCAAGGCTGAAAAGCCCGACCCGATGGGTGCCCCGTGGGTGGAACTGCCACGCGATACTATTCGCCACGCCTCCGGCGTGACTCATCTGGTATCGCTTACAAAGCCCACCGCAACGTTCCACCCCCGACCCATTGTCGGGTCAGGCTTTTATGCCACTACATAAGCCATTCCTATTGGTCGAGGAATTTTGTAAGTTAAAAGTTGTAAGCTCAAAGAGAAGCTTCGACTGGGCTCAGCATTACAGGGGGAGTTCGAATGCCAAAGGTTTTATCGTTCCAAGGCCCAATAAATTGGGACTCACCACTAGAAATATCCCTAAAAAGCATTGGTTCTAATTTATAAGTCAGCTAAAGAATATTCACAAAAAAAGCATTACATTCAAATTTGATGGTAGTATTAAAACAAAAAAAATTAACTTTGCACGGTCGGAAAAAAAGTCAAATTTCAATATGGACGATTATCACCCTGATAGTTAACCCGGAATAGAGGTAATGTACTATACCTCTATTCTATAAAAATTTGGAGGGATAGTACATGATTTCATTCTGGAAAAGGGACATTGGTTTACATCCAACTGCCGAATGGGAACCCTACTGCTGGGTAAACGTTGAAAATCCAACTAACGAGGAAAAACGTTACTTACTCGATGAGCTCGGGGTACCTGATGCTTTCTATAACGATATTGAGGACGTTGACGAGCGCCCCCGTATTGAGTATGAGAACGGGTGGTTTTTTATCCTGATGCGATTACCTTATAAGAATACCGATCTGAAAATTCCCTACACCACAGTCCCTCTTGGTATTATTTTTAAGGATGAGGTATTTGTGTCAATCAGTTTCTACCGTTGCGAGGTGATCCCTGATTTCATTCAATTCTCGGTTCGTAAGGGAATTTTAATAAAGGATCATTTCGATCAGGTACTCAGGATAATGCTATCGTCAAGTGTATGGTTCCTGAAGTACCTAAAACAGATAAACAACGACATTAAGGAGGCCGAAAACCAGCTTGAACGTTCCATCCGTAACGAGGAACTACAGGATCTGCTTCGCATTGAGAAGAGCTTGGTGTTCTTTACCACATCGCTAAAGGGCAACGATATACTGCTGCACAGGATAAAAAACCTGCGTAGCTACCGCGATACCTATAATCCGGAACTGTTGGAGGACGTAGAGATTGAGTTACGCCAGGCACAGGAAACTACAAGCGTTTACTCCGACATTCTAAGCGGTATGATGGATGCTTACGCTTCGGTTATATCCAATAACTTAAACATTGTGATGAAGCGTTTAACCTCTATCTCCATTGTGCTTATGATTCCAACACTAATTGCTAGTTTTTATGGGATGAATGTTCCCAATAACATGGAAACTCATCCCTGGGCATTTGGTGCTATAGTTATTGCATCGATAACTATATCTGTTTTTGCTTTGCTGATATTCATGCGGAAAAAGTGGTACTAATCAGCGGTTGTTCGGGTAGCCTTATTTACAGCTGAAATAATTTGATCAACCTCAAACGGTTTCTGTATGTAACCGCTTACCCATCCCTCGTTAATAGCATGGTATATTTCGGGCGAAATATCGTAGCCTGTCAGGATGAAGCAGGGTATTCCCGGTTTTACCTTTGCTGCCTCACGGGCAAATTCAAGCCCGTTCATACCAGGCATTTTCATGTCGCAGAAAATAACATCGATGTTTGGGTTTTGGGTAAGTTTTGTTAACCCATCAGCACCGGAGTTGGAACTTATTACCTGGTAATACCTCCGGAAGTTTACCTCAAAAAGCAGTACGTTTGTTGGCTCATCGTCGATGTGGAGCACGCTGATATTTCCTGTTGCATCCATGGCTAGCTCGATTTAGGTAAAACTACTGTAACTTTTGTTCCTTTGCCCCTTTCGGAGTGTATGTTAATATTCCCTTTGTGTTCCTTTATGATGTTGTAGGTGATGGATAACCCCAGCCCTGTTCCCACTCCAGGCTCCTTGGTGGTAAAGAACGGATCGAAAATCTTTGTCAAATTTTCGTGGTCAATTCCGCATCCGGTATCCTCAAAAATCACCCTACAGGTTTTGTCCGTTGATTTTGTTGTTATGGTTATTTTCCCTGTGCCATCGATAGCTTGAATGGCATTGATGAGAATATTCATGAACGATTGGTGTATTTGGCCCTCGTTACAGTAAATACTTGTTGAATCCTCGTTGTAATGCTTTATGATCTCAATTCTATCGCGGTACTGATTGGAAAGTAGTATCAGACAGTTGTCAATCACCCTGTGTAAATCAACATTTGAGTGTTTTGTATAGTCGGCACGGCTATACTGGTTAAGGCTTCTTACAATCTGGGCTGAGCGTTTAACTCCTTCCTTGATAGCATCAACTAATGGCTGTAGCTCGCTTTTTTGTGCTTTAAACTTATCGTTGATAAATCCCTCAATGGCAATAATGCCTCCCTGTATGAAATTCAGGGGGTTATTTATTTCGTGAGCAACCCCAGCCGCAAGCAAACCAAGCGATGCCATTTTCTCCGATTGGATTAGGGTTTGCTGAGCGTTCTTTAGTTCTTGTAAGGTTTCTATTAGCTTTTCGCGCTGATTGTAAAGTTCCTCGTTGGCTGAGGTTAGCTCCTCGTTTACTGCCTCAAGTTCCTCAGTACGTTCTTTTACAAGTAGTTCCAAGTGGTTTCTATAGGTTTCAAGTTCCTGTTGGGTTTTCTTTATTTCTGTAATATCGATGGAAATCCCCCTTAACCCAACAACTATTCCGTTATCAACTATAGGGGATGAGTACACAAGAGCAGGGAATCGTTCGCCGTTCCTGCGTTGTGCTGGGTACTCAAGCCCAGGTGCAGTCTCCCCCTGTAGCCGTCGTTTAAAAAGCCTGATAGTTTCTTCCCTAAATTCAGGAACAATGGTTTCAAAAATATTCACCCCTTTTTTAAAGTCCTCATAGGTGTAACCCATACTTTCCAGTCCATACTTGTTCACAAAGGTTACCATTCCGTTTAGGTCAATTTCCCAAATGGATTGGGGTAGGAGTTCGGTAAGTTCACGGAATCGCCGCTCGCTCCGTTCAAGCTTTTCCTGGGCTTGTTTTATTTGGGTGATATCGGTGATGGTTCCTATATAACCATTGATTCCATCGGCATTTTTTTCGGGCAAAGCATTGCCCAGAACCCAAACCACCGAACCATCGGGTTTTAGGAATCGGTATTCGGTTGATGAGCTTTCCTCTAAGTTAACCCTTTCGTACCAACCATCGAGTATCTTTTGCCTATCTTCCGGGTGAACAGCCTTAATCCAGTCATCGCCTTTTGCTTGTTCGGGTGTTAATCCGGATAGTTCGCACCACTTTGGATTAACATAGGTGGTTTTACCCTGAGCGTCGGTTCGGAAGATGCCTACGGGCGACATGTGGGAGAGGGTCTCGAAAAGCATCATGGTTTCATGGTATGCTTTTTCGGCTTTTCGGAGTTCGGTGATATCGACTATTGCTCCAATAGAACCAGTTACAGCACCCTGAGCATTGTAAACTGGTGCACCGCTAACCATGCAATCGACCATTCGGCCATCTTTGGCCTTGAACTGCATTTCGTAAACATTCTTTATCCCCTGTTTCCGTTGATTATTTGCCTCAACTATTTCATGTCGCCTTTGCTCAGGAATTAAAAACTCATTTCCTACTTTCCCAATTACCTCTTCCGGCTTATATCCAAACATCTCTGTAAATCGGGTGTTCACAAATAGTATACGGTCGTTGTTATCGACCATCATAAGCGCCTCATTCAGGCTTTCAACTACAGTTCTATAGAGTTGTTCCCTTTCCTTGATTTCTTGTTCAGCCTTTTTCTTTTCGGTTACATCAATTAGAATCCCTCTAAGCCCTTTAGGGATATTGTTCTCGTAAACAACGCTTGAGAATATGTTGGCTGGGAAAATTGAACCATCCTTTCTGAGGGCAAGGTACTCCTCGTCAGATGTTTTACTTTCAATAAAGAGTTTTTTAATATTTTGGGCAACCCTCTGCCTGTCTTCAGGGGCAATGAGGTCGATAATGGTGATGCCCTTGTCCAGATCCTCCTGGGTATAGCCGAAAAGTTTGAAGCCAATGTTGTTGGCATAGGTAAATCGCGCATTTAGGTCAACCTCCCAAACAACCAGGGGTAAAAGGTCGGCTAGTTCACGGAACTTACGCTCGCGGTACTCCAGTGCTTGCTGGGCAATTTTCCGATCGCTAACATCGCGGACTACAGCAAGCACCGTTTTTTTACCGCTAATAAAAGTGAACTTAAGCGATACCTCAGACCAGAAAATTGAGCCATCGGATCGTTTGCTTTGCCATTCAAAAACAGCACTACCAGCCTTTATTGCTTGTTTTATTCGTTCCTGGGCTCCATTAGCATCGTATGGTTCAATTCCTGAGGAGAAAACATCGACATGCTTACCTATTACCTCTTCCTTACTATGTAATCCATACATTTTAAGCATCTGGTCGTTTACATCGATAATTACTCCTGTTTCGGCATCGTAAATAAAAATAGCTTCGCTGGTAGAGTTGAAGATTTCAAGGTAGTTTTGGAAACTTTCAACCGCATTGGCTTTCTGTTTCTCTGCCTCACAGAGTGCATCCTCGATACGTTGCTGGTATTTACGGCGCTCAAAGATGTTGAGAACGAGGTAAATAATAAGTAGTATACCAATAACCATTACAAAAGTTGCTACCCATACCACTTGCCTTGAACGTGACGATGCTTTCTCAATTGGTATTTCGCTAATTACCATCCAGGGTTTATCGCTCAGGTATAGGTTAATTGGATAGTAAAACCGAAATACTCTTTCTTTTAGGTAATTTGAATAGGTTTCAGCAGAAACTTCATTTCCCATAAAGGCCTTGGCGGTATAGGCACTATCGGCTCTACTTTCTTCGAGGTAAAAATTTTTCCGAATTTTAGCAGAATCAGGATAGCTAACAATTAGCCCTTTAGGGGAAACCAAGTATAAAAATCCGGTGTCGAAAAGTTTTACTGAAGATATTGCATTCTGTAGAAAGCTAAGATTTATGTCAACCCCCACTACACCCAGGAAGGCTGTATCGCTCATTATGGGAACTGAAATGGTACATCCAAAATACAGATTGCTATAGTTGGTGTACCTGAACAGGTATGGTTCAGAGAGAACCGCACTGCGCTTTTGTTTTGCATCGGTATAAAAGAACGATTTGTAATCGTTGCATGGAACAATCTCAGAGTATAATGTATCATTATCGCGAAAGTATGTTATCCCGAAACGTCCATTGCAAGGGAATTCATTGCTATGATTAAACCGGGAATCATTCTGGTCGTAAGCATTGGATTCCCATAGAACCCAAGCCCCTAAAATATTAGGGTTGCTGGTAAGAACGTCCTTTAAAAGATTCTTAATATCGTTGCGGGTTCCATTTTTTGCTTCAGTATTATTGCTCGTTGCTGAATTGAATTTGCAACTACATAGGCTGCGGTGAAATAGAGCTGGGTTTCGCCAGCAGTTTGACGAAGCACCTCCTTTGAGACCTCCTTGGACGATTCATAAATGTGTTTACGCTGAGTTACTGCCAGATAGATAAACATGAAAATAAACACGCTGGCCGTAAGCAAGGCTGCAAGTATTGCTGAATAGGGATGTGAGTATAGTTTACGAATATTCATTTACCCGCATGTACAGTTTCCTATACGTAAAGATAGAGTATTTTATATGGAAAAAAATTTGATTGAGCCGATAATTTTGACCAAAAGCGTTTTAGCTAATACCAGGGTATTAAAATGTTACCTTTTGGCTTTAACAAAAGGGGTAAAATCACCGTTAGTTTCAAAAAGAATTTTCTCAAAGAGTTTTGTTGTAGCCAGTGCATCGCCAGCAGCCCTATGGCGATTTTCAATTTCAATTCCTAAAGTGTTGCAAATGTTGCCCAGGCTGTATGAGCCATATCCCGGGAAAACCCGTCGGCTAAGCTTAACGGTACAGAGCACTTCGCGGTGATAATCATAGCCCAAACGTTTAAACTCAGCCTGAATAAACCGGTAATCGAATGGTGCATTGTGGGCTACAAATACGCAATCCTGGGTGAGCAGTACCACCTCCCGAGCAATTTCGTAGAACTTTGGCGCATTGGCCACCATTCCATTTGTGATACCCGTTAGCTGTGTAATGTAGTAGGGAATTATGGTTTCAGGGTTAACCAGTGTTTTAAATTCGTTGGTTATACTATTCCCATTGTGAATGTAAATGGCAATTTCAGTTATCCTATCGCGCTGCCAGCTACCTCCCGATGTTTCAATATCAACTATGGCATATTTCATTTACATAACAGTTAAGGGTATTGCTACCAGTGGCATATGAACTCGATATACCCCAATACTAACAAATTTTTTTTCAAATCAGCATTACAACCTGAACCACTATCGCACCAATAATTGGTAACCACAGCAAAAGTTCGTTCCAAAAGTTCTGTTTAGCATCAGCAAAATACGACGACATGATGAATGCTGAGGGTATAGCAGTAAAGTAGAATATCTCATACGATACACCTGGAACTAAAAAGAACGAAACAACCCCAATCAGAAAAAGGTAAAGGAAAATGGAGTAGTAGCGGCGAATGATAATTTTTTGAAAAGCCAATTTTTGATAGGTACCTATAAGCGATACCCCGAAGGGAATAGCCAGAAAACCTCCAAAAATCCAAAATAGCTTATCGTCGATAGCAGGTTCCGATTCGGTGAAAATACTTGTTACAAAAGCATGGTAAGGTTTAAGAATATCATCGTTAATAATGAAAAGTATAAGCATGTAAATAAGCCAGGGAACGGTAAAGGCGAATAGCAAAACAAACCATTCCCTAACATTGAAGGGGCGCAGTACTAGCAAAGTAAGTAGAGCCCAAACTGCAATAGTTATTGCAGGAGCATAAAGCAAGGTAGCCAAACCTATTGCTAACCCTGCCCTAAAAAGGTTGTCGAGGGGGGCGTTTTTCTGGTAAATGGCAAATAAATGATCGATGCTGAGCAGCACCAGGAATACTGATACCAGCGCTGGGTTTAACCGTTGAATAGGTAAAAAGGCCGCAGAGCATAGTGCATAAAACAGAATTGGCAGGTACGACCGATTCTTTAATATGATAAACTTATTGTTTAACACCAGCAGGTAAATTCCTGATATAAAGAAAAGGATTACAGCTGTTAGCTTGTACCCAATAGGGTAATGGCTAAGCAAATTTGCTACAGCTTGGTAGAACGGCATTGGAAAACTATCGAAAAGGAATGAGTAGGTTGGCGATTTACCCATAAGGGTAGTAAGCCAAGTTGCAAACAGGAGAAGCAAAATGAACACTAATGCTCCAAATCTACTTTTCTGGGCACTTTTGAGAAGCATACTATTGGTTTTGCAGTTTTTTTAAATCGTTGCCAATGTCGTTTCGGTAGTACAGCTTATCGAATTTGATGGCTTTAGCAAGGGTGTACGATTTTTCAAGGGCTTGGTCGATGCCGTTGCCCAGCGCCGAACAGGCAAAAACTCGTCCGCCAGCAGTAACCAGTTTACCGTTGCTTATGGAGGTTCCGGCGTGGAATAGAATAGCATTAGAGGGAATAGAAGCAGGTGTAGCTATTTCCTTCCCTTTCTCATATGAATTTGGGTAGCCCCCCGATACAACAATAACCGTTGTTGCGGTTTGGGAATCAACCTCAATGGATGCTTCCGATAACCGATTCTGTGAGCAAGCCAGCAGGGCTGCAAGAAGGTCGGATTTAATGCGAGGCATTACCACCTCGGTTTCCGGATCGCCCATCCTAACATTGTACTCAATTACGTAAGGATCGCCATATACGTTCATTAGTCCAATAAAAATAAAGCCTTTGTAAGGGATAGCATCGTTCCTGAGTCCATTTATGGTAGGCTTTACAATACGCTCCTCAACCTTTTTCATAAAATCCTGATTGGCGAATGGTACAGGCGACACAGCCCCCATACCTCCAGTATTTGGCCCGGTATCGCCGTCGCCTATACGCTTGTAGTCCTTTGCCTCAGGGAGGATTATGTACGAGTGGCCATCGGTTAGCACAAAGACCGATAGCTCTATTCCGCTCAGGAACTCCTCAATCACAACCTTTTGGCTTGCAGCTCCAAATTTACCCGCAAAAAACTCCTGGAGGTTTGCGCATGCCTCGTCGTACGATGGCACAATAACCACTCCCTTTCCGGCTGCAAGTCCATCGGCCTTGAGAACGTATGGGGGATTTAGGGTTTTAAGAAAATCTTTGGCCTGGTTGAACTTTTCCGCTGTAAAGGTTTTATACTGAGCGGTGGGGATTCCATGTCGGAACATGAACTCCTTTGCAAAATCCTTGCTACCCTCAAGCATAGCACCTAATTTTTGAGGGCCAATTACCGGAATATGCTTAACGTTACTATCGGACAGGAAGGAATCGTGAATGCCCTGTACAAGAGGTTCTTCCGGGCCTACAATCACCATATCAATTGCGCTCTGAACACAAAAGCCCTTAACCTCATCGAAATTTAAAGGGTTAATAGCTACGTTCTGGCCATGGTAGCCAGTACCGGGGTTTCCCGGAGCTATAAAGAGTTTTTCCAAAAGGGGACTTTGCGAAATTTTCCATGCCAAGGCGTGCTCACGGCCGCCAGAGCCAAGTAAAAGTACATTTAGTTTCTTATCCATCGTTCAAGGCAGGTGTTTGAGTACAAAGGTAGTTATCGTTTTAAAATGGAAAGTGATTGGCGCAAAACAATTTTTTACTCAACGTTGTAACTTAAATGAAACTTAATCGTCATACATTTGAAAGTTGATAACCAAGTAACGGTTCATGACCGCTGAAGAGTTTAACAGATGCGTTGACTTATACTCCGATAGCATTTACCGCTTTGCGCTAAAGATGCTAAAGAATACCGATTTGGCAATGGATAACGTTCAGGATTGCTTTGAGCGGTTATGGGTAAAACACCGTGAGGTGGACTTTGCAAAAGCAAAATCGTACCTGTTTACCTCCGCATACCATGCTGCCATTGATAGCATAAGGAAGGAAAAGCGGAAGCTAGAGTATGCAGGTGAAGCATTTTTTGAAACATCAACCTCTAACGGTTATTCCGATGCCAAGGAGATAGTTGATAAGGCTGTTGAGAAACTCCCAGAAATCCAAAAATCGGTACTCCTGCTTCGTGATTACGAGGGGTACTCGTACGAGGAGATTGGCGAAATTACAGGGCTTAACGAGTCGCAGGTTAAGGTTTACATCTATAGGGCAAGGTTGTTCCTGAAGGAGCAGCTGGTAAGTATCGATAACTTGATTTAGGGCTATGACTATAAACCGAAATAACTACGAACTTTTTATCATCGATTACATCGATGGTAAGCTTAGCCCTGAGCTTACCGATGAGCTTATGGTTTTCCTGAATCAAAACCCTGATATTGCACTTGAGGTTGATGGGCTAGCTGAAATTAAGCTTAACCCAACTCCGGTTAAAGCACCAATGGCTAAGGAAAGCCTAAAGCGATCGACCAGTTTAACCGAAAGCGGCATTACCGAGGCCGATTACCTTTGCATTGCCGAGCTGGAGAATGATTTAACGGCCCATGAATCCTTGCAGCTAAACGAGCTTAAAAAAAATCACCCCGATATCGCAAGACTTTCAACCCTATACAGTAGAACCAAATTAATAGCAAACCCAGCAGAAATCTTTCCCAGGAAAGCCAGCCTAAAGCATGCCCGTATAACCCCAACATTATCGCGCATTGCCTATGCAACCGTAAGCATTGCAGCTGTTCTGCTTATTGGTATCTACATAAACTCGTTGCTTATCAGCAGGATGGACAGCAACACGCTGGTGGCAGTACAAAGGCCAACCACCACCCCTGAACAGGAGAATAATAAACCTGCAGAAACCATTGAGCTTACCAAACCAATTGACAATACGGTTCAGGAAACAAGGCGTAAACCCAACTTACAATATTCCAAACCCGCCACTACAGTTAGGGTTGCCCAGGTTGCTCAGATTACTGAAACCACTAATAGGGTTAGTGACGAAGAAATTGAACCAATAGCCACCATTGAGCCTCAGGTTACCCAAACACCTCAGCAGGAAGCACAACCCAATATCAGCATAAATAAAAGCAACAGCTTAACTACTCAAGGTTCTATTTCGGCCAAACAGGTTCAACCCCAAACAAAGGAGCTCACCCTTGGCGATATCGCCCTTAAAGGCGTACAAAAGCTTGCCCAATCGGTTGGAATAAATGTTGATGTAAAGCAAACCGAAGGCAATCAGGCCAAAAAAATTGTTGTTGAATCGAGGCTGCTGGCCGTTTCGGCAACTATTTTACCAAAAGAAGAATAACTACCCCTGTAACATTTTTTGCATTCGGGCGTCGTATGGTAAAACAACCGAATGTTAAACTAAATCTGATAAAACAATGAAAAAGTTTTTAATTGTGGGATTGATGTTTTCCGTTATCACCCAACTTAGCGCACAGAACAAGGAGGACATACTTCGTAATCTGGAAAATCCCGACACACTCAAACAGCAAAGCGCACAAACTTCAAGCGATAAGCAACCCATGGTAATTGTTCGAAAAATTGTAAAGGTTGTTGATGGCGATTCAATTATTGAGGAACGTATCGACACCGTTACCTCGGTCAATGCTTTAACGGTTGATTCGGACAACATGGCTTGGGTTAACACCATGGGCGATACCATTAAGGCCGCCAAGGGCGATACAGTGGTAGTAAGACTCGGTAAGAAAAAGATGGTGATTGTTGATTCCAAGGACAAAACAGTGATTGAAATCCCTGAAAAGGGTAAAAAGTCCGACGAAATTATTGAGTACAAGGAAGTGAAAAAGTTCAAGGGACATTGGTCGGGTTTTGAGCTGGGTATAAACGGATTCATGGACAAGAACCAGTCCATGACGCAAACCGGCGATATAGCCTGGATGGATTTAAAGCAGGCGCGCTCATGGAACACCAACATCAACTTTACCCAGTACAGCATTGGTTTTGGAACCGATAAGGCAGGCCTTGTTACCGGTTTGGGTCTTGAGTTTAACGATTACCATTTCTCCAATCCCATAACCCTTAAGGTTGAAAATGGCGTAACCGTTGTGGATAGCTCCTATATTCAGGCCGGCTATAAGGTGGAAAAGACAAAGATTACCATGTCGCACCTAACTCTTCCGCTACTCCTCGAGTTTCAGATACCCATGGGCGAAAAGCGTAAGGACAGAATTTACATCTCCGCCGGTGTAATAGGTGGTGTAAGGCTTGGCTCTCACACCAAGGTGGTTTACGACGATGGCTCACGCCATAAGGATAAAAACCGCGGCGATTTTAACATTGCTACCCTGCGGTATGGGTTAACCGCCCGCATGGGTTACAAGGGCATAAGGCTTTTTGCCAACTACTACCCAGTTCAGCTATTTGAAAAGGGTAAAGGCCCTGAGCTATATCCCTTCTCGGTAGGTCTTGTTCTGGTTCCTTTTGATTAGTTACAATTAGTGGTTAGGTTACAAAAGGCGGGTTTTACCCGCCTTTTGTAGTTGATGGTGTAAACAGACCTCACCCCTACCCCTCTCCTGTCAGGAGAGGGGAGAAGCAATTTGGAAGCCTTATGGTGGAAAA
>Ga0116186_1002782_pt1 | contig 15440 bp, 11 predicted proteins | sample AD_JPNNA4_MetaG_FD_89806 | JGI IMG/M metagenome (GOLD analysis project Ga0116186, IMG submission 89806) | Active sludge microbial communities of municipal wastewater-treating anaerobic digesters from Japan - AD_JPNNA4_MetaG | ecosystem: Engineered > Bioreactor > Anaerobic > Digestate | place...
CCGGGCTTACGAAGTAACCCGCCGGCGGAGCCAGGCGCTGGCAGCCCGAGCACAGCTTCTCGCCCTTGGCATCCAACAACCTCTGGAGACCTTCGGTCACCTCCCGTGCACGGTCAGGAGACCGGCACAATCAGGCACAGGACGGCAGATTTCCACGTCGCCTCGCTCCTCGCAAGGACTGGAGCTACCACGTAAGGCTGGGCTTCAGTCCAGCCGCTTATCTCACACATGCAACTGATTGCGGAGGGAGTGAACCCCCTCCGTACAAAGGAAAGAGCTTCTTAGCTTGGCTCTCTCATCTCTCGCTTTGCATTACAATTTACTTATGCACCGCCGTTTGGTTTTTGTTTTGTTCATTTTCCTGGGGATTTTCTCCGCCTGTATGCCGCAGACGCCAATCCCCACTGAGCCTCCTCCAACCCCCAACCTGGATCAATTGATGCAGACTTCCGTCTTTGAGGTTACACAAGCTGCTTTGCTCACCCAGGCTGCGCTCCCCAGTGCCACCTTCACTCCGCTGCCAACCGCTACCAATACGCCCCTGCCATCAATGATCGCCACCATCGCCCGGACGCCCACCGAAGCAGCAACGGCTACCTCTGAGGCAAGCTGCAACCGGGCTGGGATGGGAACGCCTTTTGACCTCACCATTCCGGATGGTACACAGATCGTTGCAGGAGAGAAATTCACCAAAACCTGGCGGCTGGTCAATTCCGGCTCCTGCAAGTGGACGCGGCTTTATAAGCTGGTGTTCTATTCCCAGAACCCTCTCGGTGCCACTTACGAGCAATTCCTGCCCGGAGAGGTGCTCCCTGGGTATGCTGTCGACCTGAGCGTCGAGTTTACCGCTCCCCTTCAGCCGGGCACCTACCGCAGTAACTGGATGCTGCAGGCTCCGGATGGAACGCTTTTTGGGCTGGGGATGAACGCGGACACGCCTTTTTACGTCTCGATCGTGGTTGTTGAGCAGCCTGCTACCACTCCCACACCCAGTCCCACACCTTGATCGGAAAGCAATAGCTCCGCCATATGCTGCTTTTTAAGATAAGATTAGGCATCAAACTAATCGGAGTGACTGATGCCAGAAACAAATCCTTTTGACCCGCAGGATATGAATGCCGCAATCGAAGCGCTTGGCGCCAATCTCAAATCAGGCTGGCAGCTTGGGTTGCACCTGGAGGTTCCTGAAGTTGGATCCCTGAGGCAGGTAGTAATTTGCGGCATGGGCGGGTCGGCAATTGGCGGGGATTTCACCACAGCTTACCTGGCAGACCAACTACCTATTCCGGTATTCGTGCATCGCAATTACAGTCTGCCTGCCTGGGCACGCGGACCTGAAACGCTGGTGATCTGCTCCTCCCATTCCGGCAATACCGAAGAGACCTTGAGTTCCTTCAACGAGGGCTTGCAGCGCGGGTGCATCCTGATGAGCATCTGTACTGGCGGCAAGTTGATTGAACTTTCCAAGGAGGCTGGAAAAATTTATTGGAAATTCGATCATGTTGGGCAGCCTCGCACAGCCATTGGCTGGACGGTTGGGCTGTTGCTGGCGCTATTTTTCCGTTTGGGTCTGATCGAAGATCAAGCCCTGGCAGTGGAGGAAGCGGCGGCAGTGCTCGCGGAAGGCATTACAAAACTGGGGAAGGACAGCCCCGTTTCAAGCAATCCCGCCAAACGGCTGGCAGGCCAACTGCTGGAACGCAATGTTGTCATTTTTGGGGCAGGCGAGATGGAAGTGATTGCCAGGCGCTGGAAATCCGAGATCAACGAACTCGCCAAAGCCTGGGCAGCTTTTGAGGGCATCCCGGAGATGAACCACAACGCTCTGGCAGGGCTCCACCACCCCGAAAGCCTGTATGAACACACCTCAGCCATCTTTTTGTGCACTGATTTCGACAACGATCGCAACCGCAAACGCATCGAGTTGAGCCAGCGCTTTTTCCTGCAGGCGGGTGTGGCCGTGGATAGCGTGCAGGCGCTCGGTGAAGGCAAACTGGCGCAAATGTTCAGCTTGCTTCAGTTTGGCGATTTTATAGCCTATTACCTGGCTCTGGCTTATGGTGAGGACCCTACACCCATTGAGATTCTCAATGAGCTAAAAAGACTTTTAGCGAAGTAATCACTAAGAAAATGGCATTCGTCAAGTTAGATAAAGCCATCCAGGGCAACTTCCTCGATAAAGGGATTGGCTGACAGACCATTTTTTCTCCACTTCAATAAATGCTGATAGAAACTGAACGACTATTATTTCGTAGATTTTCCGAAAATGATATGTTGGATCTCCTCGAATATCTTTCTTACCTGGAAGCGGAAGCAATTCTATGGACGTTTTGTTTCAAAATAACTTTGAGTGCAGGATAACATATACTAATAATAATCCGAGTCCAAAACTCTAAAAACGGTGAATTTTCTAATGAAAATAGCCTCATTGGAGGTGAGATCTAATGTTCCAGGATAGAAAAGATGCTGGCATCAGGTTGGCAGATGCGTTGGAAGAATATCGCGGACAAGATGTGATCGTCTTCGCGCTTCCAAGGGGAGGTGTTGTGCTTGGAGCGGAAATCGCGCTGAAATTGAACGTCCCCCTGGACCTGGTGCTTACGAAGAAAATTGGGCATCCCTTGAATCCGGAATACGCCATCTGCGCAGTCGCAGAAGAAGGAGAGCCGATTTGCAATCCATTTGAGGTAGCTTCCGTCGACCCGGTCTGGTTTCAGAAGGCGGTGGAACGGACAAGGGCTGAGCTTAAACGCTGGAGACTCGAATACCTGGGAGATACTGAACCTCACGACGTGGAAGGGAAGATCGCAATCATTGTGGATGACGGCATTGCAACGGGATTGACAATGATGGCGGCAATCAAGGAAATGGAAAAACGCAATGCAAAACAGATCATCGTCGCGATTCCGGTTACTCCTTACGTCATAGCTCAAAGGCTGATGGCCATGGGTGTCGATCTGGTTTCACTGCAAATCGACCGGGCTTACCTGGGAGCAGTGGGAGCGTATTATGCCGATTTCCAGCAGGTGACCGATGACGAAGTAATCGCACTTTTGAAGCAAGTCAACGGTTAAAAGGTGGTTACCAGCGAGTTCTTTTTCAACGCAATTTGGGTCAAAACCATGTGATTGCGGCTTTTCGTGCCTGGTAGAGAGGAGAAGACAATTAAATCAGCTAGACTGCTGGTTTTTTTGCGAAGCTTGAGCATGAACCCCTCCCGCGAAGCGCCGTTTTCAAAAAGCCTGACAACATAAGCTGCTTTTTCTTTCATAGACAGGGCGCCTAAAGCTGGATGATTGGCTACTTGTTCCACGATCTTTTCGATCTGCGCCAAAGGCAGCCGGTTTGTCGCAACGCAACAGAACGTCTTTCTGCTTCTATTATATTCTGCCAGTAATGTCTGCAGGATTTCCGATTTCCTGGTCGGTTCTTGACTGAATTCCTCAATCCCGATCTGTCGGGCCCGTCTTTTGTGACTTAATTGTTGTTGATGTGTGATCAATGAGTCGTAATCCTCAGCGCCAACATAATTTGAGCAGGGAAATGCAGGACAAAGAAAACAGTATTCGACACGCTCACGCTGCAGACTGCATCTTGCGATCGCGCAAGATTGGTTGCCAGCACCTCCGCCACACCCCGGGCAATATTTACCCAAGCGCATCGGGCATAAGCTGCAGTTCAGCCCGCAAAGTGAAAAAGATAAGTCTTTTCTTGTGAAATCTTTCATTGCGCATAAATTCTGTTTTCTGAATGGAAACGGCAATTAAATGATCTAATCTTCCGTGGGGAGCTACATGCAAGCAACTGATGACTCCATTATAAGCACAATAATGCTGCTTTTAGCAAAAAGGATCATGGGTTTCGCAAAACCTTCCTGTGGTGATCCAAACAGATTTTAGTAAAAACTATTGACAAATTAACTTCCAATGTACTATAATGATTTATGAGAGCGCTCCCAAAAATGATTGATTATTATACGTTCACGAAAGCGAAACATGGATAATCTAAAACTTGAGGATATTGCGAAGTTAGCTGGTGTTTCCAGGTCAACCGTATCACGGGTGGTCAATGACAGCCCCCACGTGAGTGCTGCAACCCGCAAGCGGGTGGAAAAGATCATTCAAAACAATGGTTATCATCCAAACGCGGCAGCCAGATCTCTGGCATCCCAGCGGACCAACATGATCGGGTTGGTTATCCCGAGATCCACAAGCGCCTTTTTTACTGACCCTTACTTCCCGCAGCTCACCCAGGGTGTGGCTTTCGCGTGTAACAATCACCATTTGACACTTTCACTTTTTTTGGTGGGCAACCAGGAAGATGAAAACGAGATCACCCCCCGGCTTTTGCGGAGGGGGATGCTGGATGGTATTCTGTTACAATCCGGTAACTCGGACGACAATCTTTTCAGGCGTCTAATCTCCTCGCATTTGCCAGTATTGGTTTTAGGGCGACCTTTTGAGGAAAAATCTGTAAATTACATCGATGTAGACAATGTTTCGGCGGCAAAACAAGCCACAACCCACCTAATTAGCCTTGGTTATCAGCGGATCGGCATGATTACAGGGGCAATTCATAGCACGACGTCGATTGACAGGCGGGCAGGCTTTGTCCAGGCAATGTCTGAAGCTGGCAGAGAGATCGACCCGTCTTTGATCGCTGAAGGCGATTTTTCCGAAAATAGCGGCTATATTGCCATGAAAAAGTTGTTGCCCTTCAGACCAGATGCGATTTTTGCACAGTCGGATGTGATGGCAATTGGGGCGATGCGAGCTGTTCAGGAAGCCGGCTTGGAAATTCCGAAGGATGTTGCTTTTGTTGGGTTTGATGATCTACCGGTTGCTTCTACTCTGCCAATCAAGTTGACGACTGTTCATCAACCGATCACACATTTTGGTATCAAAGCAGTTGATCTGCTGATAGATATGATTGAAAAAGGCACAAAACCGGCCAAACGTATGATTCTTGATACTGAACTGGTCATACGTGACACATGTGGGGGAAAATCAGTAAGCAGACCCACGGTTCAGGGGACAGAAATGGAAGGGAGCGCTCTCAAAGCGCCGGCATAAACAGGAGGTGCAATTCACTATTTACTGATGTCAATTGTTGTAAGAACCAATTAAAACTAAAAGGAGAAAGTAAAGAAAATGAAACGTCTATTTGGATTTTTGGCAGTATTAATGGTCATGAGCCTTGTGCTCGGTGCTTGCGGCACTCCCTCTGCTACCACCGAAGCGCCGGCTGCAGAGGCACCGACTGCTGAAGCACCGGCTGCAGAGGAACCGACTGTTGAAGCGCCGGCTGCAGAGGCCCCCACTACTGGCGAAAAGACCGTCTTGAATGTCTGGTCTTTCACCAATGAAATTCTCACCATGGCAGTTGCCTTTGAGAAAACCCACCCGGATGTGGATGTAGTCTACACGATGATCCCCATGACAAACGGTGAGTATCAAACCAAACTGCTCGCCACCCTCGGTACAGCAGATGTTCCCGATGTAGTCGCACTCGAGGCCGCATTCGTGAAAAGCTATGTGGAAAGCGATTTCCTTGCCGATATTGGCGACCTCCAGAAATACGCAGACGAACTGAAGGTGTACCCCTTCGTTTACGAAGTCGGTATGCACGAAGGCGTCCACAAAGCCTATTCCTACCAGGCTACCCCGGGCGCTCTCTTCTATCGCCGCAGCCTGGCAAAGGAATACTTTGGAACTGACGATCCTGCGCAAATGCAGGAAATTCTGGGAGATTTTGACAAGTACATTGAAGCTGCTGAAGTTGTCAAGGAAAAATCTGGTGGCAATACCTACATGGTTGCCTCCAATGGGGATTTCCAGAACCTGTTCTTCGCTAACCGCGAGCAGCCTTGGGTTGTCGACGGCAAACTAACAGTGGATCCCATGGTCGAAAAGATGGTTGAAACCGCGAAGCTCTTCCGCGACAATGGCTACGAAGCCCGCGCGACCCAATGGCAGGAAGGCTGGTTCGCTGGAATGAATGACACTCTGAGAGATGCAGCAGGCAACCCCAAGAAGGTCTTCAGCTACTTCCTCCCCACCTGGGGTCTTTCCTATGTTTTGTATCCCAACTCCACCTCTGCAGATGGCTCCAGCTCTACCAAGGGCGACTGGGCTGTTATTGAAGGACCTATGCCCTATCAATGGGGCGGCACCTGGCTGGGTGTGATGAAGGAAACCAAGAACATGGACCTTGCAAAAGAGTTCGTTCGTTTCTGCACTCTGGATGAAGAGAATCTGACCAATTGGGCAACTGGTGTATACACCAATGAATACCTGAAAGCTATCGATCCCACCGTTCCTGATGATCAATATCAGGCACCTGGCGACTTTGTTGGCAGCCAGGTTGTTGTCGAGAAGATCATTTCCTTCTTCGATGACTCCGAATTAAGCAAATTCCTCGGCGGTCAGAACCCCTACGGTGGTTTTGCGGCTGCTGCGCCTGCCGTGAATGGCCGCCTGATGCAGGGCTCTGACGACGCAATTCAGCGCGCCCTCAATGATCCTTTGAACTCGTATCTCGAAGGTACGATTACCCTGGACGAAATGTGGAAGCTCTGGAAAGATGCTGTCCGGAACGAGTTCCCGGATCTGGTTATCGAATATTAGACACCTGATTTTATGGATGAGTCAGTACAAATTCTGTACTGACTCATCTACACATGAAACAGCTAATTAGGGAGCACAATGTTTAAGAAACTTAAGCATCAGCAGTATGGTTACCTTTTTGTTGCCCCATTCATCATAGGTTTCTTGGTCTTCGGTTTATATCCGGTAATAAACACTATTGTTTTGAGCTTCACAGACCGGACGCTTATGTCCAGTAGTTACAGATTCATTGGTTTGCAGAATTTTCGACAGTTATTTGCAGATAGTACCTTCACAACTGCAATAAAGAATACCTGGGAATTGTGGTTGATGAACTTTATTCCGCAAATAGGAATTGCATTTCTGCTTGCGATTTGGTTTACCAATAATCGCCTGAAGATCAAGGGGGTAGGAATTTGGCGCATGATCTTTTATATGCCCAATTTGATGATGGCATCAGCTGTAGCTGCTCTCTTCTTTTCTTTATTTTCATATTATGGACCGGTGAACCAATTATTGGTCAGATCTGGTTTTTTAACTGAGGCAGTCGACTTTCTTCGAAAGCCAGCTGTTGCTCGGGGGTTAGTGGTTTTCATCCAATGGTGGATGTGGTTCGGACAGACCACCATCCTCCTGATGGCTGCCATGACGACCATATCACCCTCCTTATATGAGGCTGCAGAGGTCGATGGCGCCGGCACGTTCCAGATGTTTCGGATGATCACCTTACCTTTGATCAAGCCGGTTTTAATTTATATTCTGGTAACATCATTGGTAGGTGGTATGCAGATGTTCGACATCCCATACCTTCTGACGGATGGAAGAGGTAGCCCGGGCAATTCCATCCTTACAAATACCATCAACATGTATATGAAATTTCACAGCAGCAAAGGGCACATTGGCGCAGCTTCTGCGGTTGGTCTGGTCGTGTTCCTGATGACCAGCATTGTCGCGCTATTGATATTCTTCTTATTACGCGAAAAACATGATGAGCCAGCCGAGGCTGACAAATAGGAGGGCAGGACATGAAAATCAGTTATCGAACCGGAACGATTATTTCCCGAACATTTGTATACCTTTTCTTGGTGATCCTGGTGGTTATCACACTTCTCCCTGTGTGGATGCTAATCGTAAACGCTACCCGTTCGACTCTGGAAATTCAGCAGGGGATTAGCCTGCTTCCAAGCAAATACCTCATAACGAATTACAAAATCTTGCTCAGCAAAGGGCTTGATCTACCGAGGGGCTTCTTAAACAGTTTGACTATTGCGGTATTGACAACAATAGTCACAGTCTACTTTTCCATGCTTACAGCTTATGGTATCGTCGGATACAATTTTAAAGGTAAAAACACCCTGTACAACCTGATCATTGTCCTGGTCATGATCCCCATGCAGCTTTCCATCATCGGTTTTTACCAGTGGATGTCAAAACTGGGGCTAACGGACTCCTACGCGTCTCTGATCTTACCCAGCATTGCGTCAGCAGGTTCGGTCTTTTTTGCCAAGCAATATCTTGACTCGATTATGATCCAGGATCTAATTGACGCAGGTCGGATCGACGGTGCTTCTGAGCTTGGTATCTTTCACCGCATCATGATCCCGATCGCTCTACCCGGCATGTTCACTATGGGTATTTTTGCTTTCGTGGCATCCTGGAACAACTTCTTCAATGCCTTCATCCTGATTACGTCTCGAGATAAATACACCTTGCCAATGTTGGTTCAAACCCTTCGAGGCGATATTTATCGGCATGAATACGGAGCTATTTACCTTGGGTTGGCAGCTTCGGTCGTTCCGATCATCCTCATCTATTTCCTGTTCTCACGCTATATCGTGAATGGGATTTCGATGGGTGCTGTCAAGGAATGAGGTTAGAAGAAGATCACAATTGCAGCGCGTTAGGCTGAAGTTCTGGCTTTGTTAGAGCCAGGGCTTTGCCTGATTAAGCGTTCATTCTATTAATTGTTGCCGGTTACAGGTGGAGGATACTTCATGCGGTTTGGTTATTTTGACGATAAATCAAGAGAATATGTAATTACGCGCCCTGACACTCCTTTACCCTGGATCAATTACCTTGGTACAGACTCTTTTTTTGGACTTATTTCCAATACTGCTGGTGGATATTCTTTTTATAAGGATGCCCGCCTGAGGAGATTAACCCGCTACCGTTACAATAACGCTCCTCTCGACATGGGCGGTCGGTATATCTATCTGCGCGATGCTGATAGCGGCGAGATTTGGTCTCCCAGCTGGATGCCAACACGGGTGGATTTGGATAGCTACGAATGCCGTCATGGCATGGGCTATACCGTCATCACGTCAAAGAAAAAGGGCGTCGAAGCCCACATACGCTACTTTGTTCCGCTTAACTTAGAATGTGAAGTGTGGGATGTCACACTGGCAAATGAGAGGGAAGATGAGGTCAACCTTGACCTGTTCTCAGCGGTCGAATTTGCGCTGTGGGATGCCTGGGACGACTCAACTAACTTCCAGCGCAATTTCAACACTGGAGAGGTGGAGGTGCCAGATCTGCACATAGATCCTGATGGTGGAGACGTTTTGAGGGGCACCATCTTTCATAAGACGGAATATCGCGAGCGGCGAAACCATTTCGCCTATTTTGCCTGTTCTGAACCACTAAATGGGTTTGATACCCAGCGGGATGCGTTCCTGGGACCCAACCGGGGATGGGACAGGCCTCTCGTTGTGGAAAGTGGCCAGTCGAAAAACTCCATTGCACACGGCTGGCAGCCGATCGGCTCACACCACCTCAAGCTGCACTTGAAACCCGGTGAGGCAAAACGGGTGATCTTTTTGCTTGGATATCATGAAAATTCTACAAACGAAAAATTTGATCCGGCGGACTCAAACACGATCAATAAGGCAGGCGTTTTGCCGGTTATCCGGGAATTCCTCTCGCTTGACCGTGTGGACAAAGCTTTTGAGGAATTAAGAGAATACTGGAAAGAACTGCTGAGCAAGTTCACAGTGGTTACCCCAGATGAGGATACTAACCGCATGGTCAACATCTGGAATGCATACCAGTGTATGATCACTTTCAACATGAGCCGTTCAGCTTCTTACTTCGAAAGTGGCATTGGACGCGGCATGGGGTTCCGCGATTCCGCCCAGGATCTGCTGGGTTTTGTGCACATCGTGCCCGAACGCGCTCGTGAGAGGCTGCTCGACCTGGCGGCTACACAGCTAATCAATGGCGGCGCTTTCCATCAGTACTCACCATTGACCAAACGCGGCAATAATGACGTGGGTTCTGGTTTCAATGACGACCCTCACTGGCTGGTACTCGCAACCGCGGCGTACGTGAAAGAAACCGGGGATCTTTCCATCCTTGACGAAATGGTGCCCTACGAGAACCAGCGAGGCACCGAAATGCCCTTGTTCGAACACCTTCAGCGGGCTATTCAGTACACACTTGAACGTTTGGGACCTCACCAGCTGCCGCTGATTGGCAGGGCGGATTGGAATGACTGCCTGAACCTCAATTGCTTCTCCGACACGCCTGGACAATCCTTCCAAACCACCACCAACCAGGATGGCAATACCGCTGAAAGCGTCATGATCGCTGGCTTGTTCATCTTGTCCTGCCAGGAAATGGTTCAACTCGCCTCAATTGTTGCTTCGCACACTGTTACTAAGGCGTATGACTTTCATGCTCCAGAGTTTTATTTAGAAAAAGCGCAGCAGATGGAGCAGGCGGTCTGGCAAGCTGGCTGGGATGGAGAGTGGTTCAGGCGCGCCTATGACGCCTTTGGTGAGCCGCTCGGTTCGCGCCTCAACGACGAAGGTCAAATCTTTATCGAGCCCCAGGGGCTGTGTGTTATGGCTGGGTTGGGGGTGGAGGATGGCAAAGCCCGCCAAGCGCTTGATGCCGTGAGAGATAGGTTAGCAACCCCTCATGGAGTAGTGCTGTTGAACCCTGCATATAGCCGTTATCAGCTGCGATTGGGAGAAATTTCTTCCTATCCACCAGGATATAAAGAGAACGCGAGCATCTTTTGCCACTCCAACCCATGGATCATGATCGCGGAGACGGTCATCGGCAGGGGCGACCGGGCCTTTGATTACTATAAACGCATTAATCCATCCGTCCGTGAGGCAATCAGCGAGGTTCACCGTTGTGAGCCCTATGTGTACGCCCAAACGATTGCCGGTAAGGATGCACCGACGCATGGGGAAGCCAAGAATTCCTGGCTGACAGGTACTGCCAGTTGGAATTACGTAGCTATCACCCAGTATATCCTTGGCATAAAGCCTACCTATAATGGCCTGTCAATCCATCCAGTCATTCCAAGTGACTGGCAAGGCTTTGAGGCAAAGCGCATCTTCCGGGGTGTGGTCTACAACATAAAAGTTGAAAGATGCAGCTCCTCTAGTTCGACCAGGCTTATTGTTGATGGTCAATTAATTGAAGGCTATGTTATTCCCATTCCACCCGAAGGGACCCTCGAGGTAAACGTAGTGATGGAATTGGCGGAAAATTGAAGCAAAACTAAGGTCAAAGCACTACTATAAAAAACACAAAAATCAAAGGAGATAAGCGGTGAACACATTTAACCCTAAACCCGAAGACAAATTTACTTTTGGATTATGGACAGTAGGATCAATCGGGAGAGATCCATTCGGCGGTCCGGTACGCGATCCCAAAACCCCGGCGGAGTTGGTCTATCTATTAGGCGAGGTTGGTGCCTATGGCGTTAACTTCCATGACAATGACCTGATTCCAATCGATGCCACCCCAGCCGAAGAAGAGGCAATCAAACGCGATTTTCGCAAAGCATTGGATGAAACCGGCCTGGTAGTGCCCATGGCTACCACCAACTTGTTTGGCGATCCGGTGTTCAAGGACGGTGCCTTTACCAGCAACGATCCCAAGGTGCGCGCTTACGCTCTGCAAAAAACCATGCGCGCTATTGACTTGGGAGTCGAATTTGGCGCAAAAGTCTACGTTTTTTGGGGCGGTCGTGAAGGCATTGAGACCGACAGCAGTAAAAGCGCGGTTGAATCAATCAAGCGCAACCGCGAAGCGCTGAATTTCCTGTGCGAATACAACCTGGACAAAGGTTACGGCTTAAAATTTGCCCTGGAAGCCAAACCAAACGAGCCCCGCGGCGATATTTACAACCCCACCATTGGTCACATGCTTGGCTTCATCGCTACGCTGGATCACCCGGAGATGGTCGGTGTCAACCCTGAAGTTGCCCACGAGCACATGTCAGGACTGAACTTTATGCACGGCGTCGCCCAGGCGTGGGAAGCCGGCAAGCTCTTCCACATTGACCTGAACGATCAATACCCCGGTCGCTACGACCAGGACCTGCGCTTTGGATCGCGTGACCTGAAGGCGGCTTTCTACCTGGTGAAGTTCCTTGAAGACGTAGGCTACAGCGGTTCACGTCACTTTGATGCCCATGCCTACCGCACGGAAGATTATGAGGGTGTGAAGGATTTCGCGCGTGGCTGCATGCGCACTTACCTGATGTTGAAGGAAAAGGCTGCTCAGTTTAATGCAGACCCGGAGATCCAGGCGATTTTGGCTGAGATCAACACGGAAGATCCCGCTCTTACCGCGCTGTTTGGCAAGTACTCACCCGAAAAAGCCGACGCGATCAAGGCACACCCCTTTGACCGCAAAGCAATCGCAGGGCGCGGGCTTAAATATGAGCGGCTCGACCAGTTGACCATTGATCTGCTGCTTGGCATGCGTTCGTAAATTTTCACTTAACAATAAACTGGAAAGAGACAGCCATGACCCCGCCCCCCACTCAAATTCAGAAACGTGTCAGCGATTTGTTGGCGCAAATGACCCTCCAGGAGAAAATCCGCCAGCTCGGTGGATATTGGTTTTATGAGCTCCAGACTAAGGGGCGCTTGGACCAGGAAAAAGTAAAGGCAAAGCTAAAAGATGGGGTGGGGCAGATCACGCGCATCGCCGGCGCGGGCAACCTGACGCCTTTGGAGACTGCCAAAGCCTATAACCGCATCCAAAAGTTCCTGCTGGAAGAAACCCGCCTGGGAATCCCGACCATCAACCATGAAGAATGCTGTTCCGGAGTGATGGCTCTGGGCAGCACAGTTTACCCGCAGATGATCGGCTTGGCAAGCACATTTCAGCCTGAGCTCGCCAAAAAAATGACGGAGCAGATCCGCAAACAAATGCTCGCCATCGGCGCCCGCCAGGGGCTGGCACCAGTGCTGGATGTGGGTCGCGACCCGCGTTGGGGGCGGATTGAGGAGACTTTTGGCGAAGACCCCTTGCTTGTAAGCCAGTTTGGCAAAGCGTACATCCAGGGGTTGCAAGGCGAGAACCCTGCGGAGGCGGTCATGGCGACCGGGAAGCATTTCATCGGGCACGCCTTTTCGCAGGGGGGCTTGAATTGTGGTCCTGTGCACTTGGGCGAAAGAGACCTTTGGGATGTCTACATGGCTCCCTTCCAGGCAGCGATCCGCGATGCGGGTTTGATGTCGATGATGAATGCCTATCCGGAATTGGATGGCGAAGTCGTGGCTGCTTCAAAGCGCATCCTTACCGACCTCCTGCGGGACACACTGGGTTTTGATGGGCTGGTTGTTTCTGATTACGAAGCTGTAGTGATGATCCACAACTATCACAAATCTTCTCCAAACCGCAAGGATGCTGCCATCAGGGCACTCACCGCTGGAATTGACGTGGAACTGCCCACTTTTGATTGCTACATGCCTGGTTTGCAGGAAGCTTTGGAAGCAGGGGAGCTCTCTCTTGAAACAATCGATTTGTCTGTCACACGCCACCTGACTAAGAAATTCGAATTAGGTTTGTTCGAAAATCCCTATGTGGATGAGGGCGGCGTGTTGGCTGAATTTGAAACCCCTGCCAACCGGGAACTGGCAAAGCAGATTGCCGGGCAAAGCCTGGTACTGCTCAAGAACGATGGCGCATTGCCACTCAAAGATACGGTCAAAAAGATCGCCCTGATCGGTCCGAACGCCGATAACAGGCGCTGCATGTTGGGCGATTATTCTTATTCTGCCGTGCTTGAACTGATGCACCAGGACCCACCAAGTGGATCGGGTTACGAGGGCTTGACCCAGGCGGACATCGAAAAAATGCCGGTCGAAGTCCCGACTGTTTTCGAGAGCCTCAGGCAAGCCCTGCCAGCTTCCATGGAGGTGGAATATGCCAAAGGCTGCGATGTCTCAGGCAAGGATAAATCCGGCTTTGTTGAGGCAGTTGATCTCACAAAGACTGCTGATGTAGCGGTGGTTGTGCTCGGGCATAAGTCCGGGTTGGCTTATGACTGCACCACAGGCGAATTCAGGGACTCAACCGACCTCGGGCTGCCCGGCGTGCAGGCTGAATTGCTGCGAGCCATCCTCGAGACTGGCAAGCCGGTCGTGCTGGTGTTGATCAACGGGCGGCCTTTATCTATTCCGGGTTTGATTGAAGCTTCAAATGCAGTGCTCGAGGCTTGGGTTCCGGGCGAGGAAGGCGCAGGCGCGATTGCGAGTGCACTCCTGGGCGAAATCAATCCTGGCGGCAAATTGCCTGTTTCGATCGCGCGTTCAGTTGGGCAGGTGCCGGTATTCTATAACCATAAACCTTCGGGTATGCGCTCTAACATTTATGGCGATTATGTTAACGAAACCGTAAAACCGCTGTTTCCATTTGGGCACGGCTTGAGTTACACCCAGTTTGAATACAGCAACCTGACCCTTGATAAAAATCATGCTGGACTGGATGACACTTTGTGTGTTGCCTTTGACGTGACTAATATTGGGAACGTAGCTGGCGATGAGGTTGTGCAGCTCTATACCGGCGATGAGTATGCTGAGTTCCCACGGCCTGTAAAAGAATTGCGCGGATTTGCGCGAATGCATTTATTGCCGGGCGAAAGGAAAAGTATCCGTTTTGACCTCCCTGTTAATATGTTAGCATACTACGGCGAAGGCCTTAGGTTGGTCTTGGAGCCTGGCACTGTGAAAATCCTGGTTGGCAGCTCTTCTGAGGACATTCGCCTTCAAGCTACCTTCGAGGTCACTGGTGAAACCAAACAAATTGTAAAAGACCGCGTGTTCGATTGCCCGGTCACAATTACCCTATAGGAGGGTTGACGATGGCTTACTTTTTGGGGTTGGATGTCTCCACCACCAGCAGCAAAGCTCTGCTGATTGATCAGAATGGCAAGGTTTTGGGTATGGCGTCTTCAGAGCATACCCTCTCCTCACCCAAACCGTTGTGGTCCGAACAGGATCCCGCGCAATGGTGGCAGGCGGTCGTTCGGAGCATTCAGAACGTAATCCTTCAGACCGGGATTTCATCAAGCGAAATCGAGGCGATTGGTCTCACTGGTCAGATGCACGGCCTGATATTGCTCGACGCAGAGGGTGAGGTGCTGCGCCCCGCCATTTTGTGGAATGACCAACGCTGTCAGGCACAATGTGACGAGATCCATCAGAGGGTTGGCAAGGAACGATTTATCCAGATCAGCGGCAATGTCGCTCTGACAGGTTTTACCGCGCCAAAGATCCTTTGGGTTGCTGAAAATGAACCTGAAATCTACTCCAGGGCTCGCCATGTCCTTTTACCCAAAGATTACATTCGCTACAAACTAACGGGCGAATTTGCCATGGACAAGGCGGATGGCTCAGGCACTGTGCTGTTTGATCTGAAAGCCAGGGATTGGTCTGAGGAACTGCTCGAAGCATTGAATATTCCTCGCGAATGGATGCCCCCGACCTACGAAGGTCCTGAAATTACCGGGTATGTTAGCGAGTCTGCAGCCGCATTGACCGGTCTGGAACGGGGCACCCCAGTAGTTGCAGGCGGCGGTGACCA
>Ga0116186_1002808_pt1 | contig 15360 bp, 15 predicted proteins | sample AD_JPNNA4_MetaG_FD_89806 | JGI IMG/M metagenome (GOLD analysis project Ga0116186, IMG submission 89806) | Active sludge microbial communities of municipal wastewater-treating anaerobic digesters from Japan - AD_JPNNA4_MetaG | ecosystem: Engineered > Bioreactor > Anaerobic > Digestate | place...
AAGTCATGGTGCTGGTGGTCGCCATGCACATGCTCAGGACGTTCATCACCGGCAGCTACAAGAAGCCACGCCAGTTCACCTGGGCCACGGGCGTGATCCTGCTGCTTTTCACGATCTTCCTCAGCTTCAGCGGCTACTTGCTGCCGTGGGACCAGCTGGCCTACTGGGCTTTGACGGTCTTCATCAGCGGCGGCGCGGCCGCGCCGGCTCCGGAGTTCGTCAACAACACCGTCTTGCTGGTGCTACAAGGCGGCCCGGCGCTGGGGGCCAACGGTCTGCTGCGCTGGTATTTGCTGCACGTGCTGCTGCTGCCGTTGCTGGCCGGCATCTTCTTCTTCGTCCACTACTACAAGGTCGTCCTCTACGGCATCTCCCTGCCCCCCGGCCGCGAGCAGATCGGCGAGGACACGGCCAAGCGCGTGCCCAAGGATGAGCGCACCTACTTCATCCCCGACATCCTGACCAGCGAACTGATGTGGACGGCGCTGGCAACCCTCTTCCTGGTCGCCGGCTCACTGTGGCTGTGGGACGCGCCGCTGGAGACACACGCCGACCCGGTGGTGACGCCGCTGCACGTCGTCGCGCCGTGGTATCTGTCGTGGTCGCAGGGCTGGCTGAAGCTGGCTCCCAAGACCATCGTCGTCGGCTTCATCCCGTTGTTGCTGGTGGCCTTTATCGTCATGCCCTACTTTGAAGTGGGCAAGAGCCGCCGCTACGCCGACCGCCGCCTGGGCCTCAGCATCGCCATGCTCTTCATGGCCTTTATGCTCGTCTCCAACTGGATGGGATCGCCGGAGTTCCGCGTGACCTCCTCGGCCGACCGCGAGGTCAGCATCCGTCTGTTGCCCGAAGAGGGGCCAGGCGGCCTGAAGGGCATTCCCTTCGAGCAAATGACGCCCGGCGTCTATACGCCCGGTCAGGTGATCGACGGCAACCCCTTCCTGACCCGCGGCCTGGCAGTGTTCGAGGAAGCCATGCGCGAGCAGAGTTGCACGCTCGTGGGCAACGAGATGTGGCGCGAGTGCCGCGTGGAGACGTTGGAAAGTGGCGTCAAGCGCTATGGCAACGGCTTCACCACTGACGCCATGCCCGACCCGGTAGCTACGTTGGCGATCACGGAGATTCAGCCCAACCTGCGGAAGATGGTGCTCTCCTACGAGGTTGTCGATCCCGCAAACCCGAGCGAGATGCTCATCGACGTCGATTGGACGGCGTTCCGCCATGCCTTCTCAAACTATGAAGAGGAGTGCCGCTTCCTGAATAAGACCTGTGCGACGAACTAGATTGCTGCCCGTAGAGACGCTTCACCGGCGCGCGGCGCCTTTCACTGAGACGCGCCACCGGCGCGTCTCTACCGCAGCGTCTCTACCTGAACAAGGAACGATGACCCATGCAGATCAAGATTGTCATTGGAACCATCGCCTTTATGCTGACGATGATGGTCTTCGGCTATTCGGCGTTGCGCGAACCGGCCCGCCTGGAGCGCTTCACCAACGCCGAACTCGGCCGCTCCGTTGAATCTGGCGCTCATATCTTCACCAACAACTGCGCCACCTGCCACGGAACGGACGGCACAGCGCAGAACTGCGTCGATGCCGCCGGCAACCAGATCGCCTGCCAGGGCCTGCCGCTCAACTACAATGGCCTGCTGTGCGGCGACCCGTCGCAGCGCATGACGGATATGGGCTGGAAGGGCACCAAGGCCGCCTACATCCTGACCACCGTCTCCTCCGGCCGTGGGCCGATCATGCCCACCTGGTCGGAGCAGTTCGGCGGCCCCTTGCGCCAGGATCAGGTGCGCGACGTGACTAACTTCGTGCTCAACTGGGAGAGCGAGACGCTCTGCGCCGCGCCGGTTGTCACTTTCCCCTGGCCAGAAAAGGCCGAGGACTTCCTGGCCGGCACGGACGAGATTCAGGTGACCGAGGGCGACCCGGCGCGCGGCCAGGAGCTGTTCAGTGTCACCTATGGCTGCCAGGCGTGCCACGGCACAGTTGACGGCAGCATTGCCGGCACCATTGGCCCGTCGCTGGTCAATATTGAGACCGACGGCGCGACCCGCGTCGAGGGCATGGACGCGCTCAACTACGTTTACCACTCCATCCTCTACCCCAGCGACCATATCGCTCCGGAGTGCCCCACCGGCCCCTGCGCCGGCCCGCCCAGCGTCATGCCGGCCAACTTCGGCCAGCGCATGAGCGAGAACCCGCAAGACCTGGCCGACATCCTGGCCTACGTCTTACAGCCGTAAGCCCCTCCATCCGCGCGGGCACGCCCGCGTCCGGCCTGACGACAACGGCCCGCCCCGATGATGGGGGCGGGCCGTTTTGATTGGCGGGCGAGAGCGTGGGAGCGACTACTGCTTCAGCCGCGTACCGCACTTGCGGCAGAACACGTCGCCGGGCTGCGCCGGCTGGCCGCAGTGATGGCAGAAGCCGGCCGCGCCGCTGTTCGCGCCGCTATTGCCGCCGCCGCGGGGCGCGCTGCCGTTGCGCGGGCCGCCGGGCTTGGCCGCCCGCGCCGGCCGCGGCTTGCGCGCCCGCCCGCTGCCCGTCTGCCGCCCCAGATACCACGCCCCCCCGAGCAGAGCCAGCGCCGCCGGAATGGCCAGCAGCCACCACGGGCTGAGGCCGTCCAGGGGGCCGTTCCCCGCGGCTGCCGGCGTGGCTGTCGGGGCCGTCGGAGACTGCGACGGGGCAGACAGCACCGGCGCATCGACGCTGTAAGTCACTTCGACCGTGAACGGCTCGCCGGCCGCCAGGGGCCGCGCGGCGATCTGGTGATAATTCAGGCCGTCGCCGCGGTCGGCCGCGGCGGCGTTCGGCTCCGGCACAACGGCGAAGTTCGTCGCTGCCAACGGCTGCTGGACGACGGCCGACATGCTGCCAATGGTCAGGCCCGATTGCCACTCGAAGCGATAGGAGGTCTGGCTGCCGTCACGCGCGTAGGGGACGTAGTATTCCACGCGGAAGGTGCGGCCGGCCGTCGTCAGCGTCAGGCGACCATCGGCAGCCGTCGATTCGACGTCGGAGATGAGCACGTCCTCGTCGGTAAAACGGGCGATGGCGTGGATGTCGGCCTCGGCCGGCAGAGGGATGCTGAGCGTCGCCGGCAGCGTCGTCGCCGCCGGCAGCGTGCCCGTCAGCAATACCAGCATGGCCGGGCGATCATAGTCGGGCCACAATTCGACAACCATCTGGTCGAGTTCCGTGGTCTCGTCCTGCGCGGCCACGGGGATGACGGTCGTGAACAAAAGAAGCAAAAGCAAGCTGAGGGTACGCATCATAGCATTATTCGCAAGGGTTACTGAGTGGTGGGATAGTCGATCAGGGGCCGGGGCAAGGCGCGGCGGCGGTCGTCTTAGGCATGGCCGCGCAGGCGGATGCGGTTAGCGCGGCAGTAGGGGCATTCCAGCTCGGTGTAGTCGCGGCCGCACGTCCGGCAGGTGCGCACCTGCACCTCGCGCTCGTCGGCCATTGTGCCGAGGACGACGACCAGTTCCTCACCGCGGTGGGCGTCTAGCCAGGTGAGCAGGTCATAGTCGCCGATGTGCCAGCGGCCATCGTCGTCGCGGCGCAGGACGCCGTTCATAACGTCCAGCTCCATTTCGTGGGCCGAGGCGGCCAGCTTATAGATGGCGGCGCGTCGCATCTGTTTCATTACGTTCCTCACTCGCGTCAACGGCCGCCGGGGCTGGTTTAGCGCCCGGCAAGAAGGTTTGACGCTGTTCAGGCTGGGGTCTATTATATCCAAAGAGCGAATTCTTCAACCGGAGGTCTCATGCACAACGGGAGCGAACGACTGGCTCAGGACATCGCCGCCCTGAGCGCGATGGCCGCGCAGATGGCCGAATATCTGGATAGTGACATCCTCTTCTGGCCCCTCGGCCATAGCAGCTTGCCGATGCTGACCCTCGGCGGCTATCTGCTGCGCGAGCATCGGCTACTGGCTTTGCCGCAACTGCTGACGCTGGAGCAGCGCGGCCAGGTAGACGCGGCCATCTTCCAGTTCAACCAGGCCCTCAGCAATCGCATCGTCCGTTTCGAGACTAAGGCCCAGCGCGAGTTGGAGTCCCGTCTGCGCCAGTGGGAAGAGTCGGTCCGGGAAATGGAACACGGCACGCTCCAGCGCAGTAGCAATTACAGCACCATCGTCGAGACGCGGGCCATGATCCAGGCGGTGCTCGACCGGCTGGACATGCCACCCTACCGGCCAGATGAGCGGTCTGGCCGCCTCGTAACCCTGCTGGACACGCGTCTGCGAAATCGTTGGCAGCCGGGCGAGTTCGTCTGGCCGGCCGAATGGCAGCCCGCCTACCCGCGCGACGATTACTGGTGGCTCTATGGCTCCCCGCGCGTGGCCAAGTATAGCGGCAACGACTAGACGGGCCGGCCGCCGGCGACAGACCGCAGACCGCAGACGACAGACGACAGACCACCTCTTCTGGCCGTGGTCCGTCGTCCGTCGTCGCTCTAAAGACGACTAACTCCAGGCACCTTTCAGACGTCCATGAACCTACGCTTCCCTCCTGCCCTGCGATATCGCGACTATCGCATCTTCTGGTTTGGCCTCTTCTTGTCCGTCATCGGCTCGCAAATGCAGCTCATCGCCGTCAACTGGCACATCTTTGAGCTGCTACGCGGGCAAACCTTGACGCTGAACATCCTCGGTCGCACCATCGACCTCGGCGCGGAGGCGCTGGGGCTGGGCACGCTCGGCCTGGTGCGCGTCATCCCCATTGTGCTGTTCGCCCTGGTCGGCGGCATGTTGGCCGACACGCGCAACCGCCGCACGCTGTTGTTCTACGCCGAGATCGCCGCGGCGCTCATGGCCGGCACCCTGGGTGTGCTGACGCTGCTGGGGCGCGAGTCGGTGCCGCTTATCTATCTATTCACGGCGGCGCTGTCGGCCGTGGCCGCCTTCGAGAACCCCTCGCGCCAATCGCTGGTGCCCCACCTTGTGCCGCCGGAGCACTTCACCAACGCCGTCAGCGTGCAGACACTGACCTGGACGACGGCGGCCATCCTCGGCCCGGCGCTGGCCGGTCTGTTGGTGGCCTACGTCGATACCGGCTTCGTCTACATCATCAACGCCCTGTCGTTTCTGGCTGTGGTCATCTCGTTGCTGCTGATGAGCTATCGTGGCCGGGCAGCGGCGTCGTCGGCCGGGCTGGGGTTGGGCGCGCTGCTGGATGGGTTGCGCTTCGTCTTCCGCACGCCGATCATCTCCAGCACCATGCTACTCGACTTCATCGCCACGTTCTTTAGCTCCGCGCGGACGATGTTGCCCATCGTCGCCAGCGACATCCTGGGCGTGGGCGCGGTCGGCTACGGCTGGTTGGCCACGGCTGACTCGGTTGGCGCGGTCGTCGCCGGCAGCGTCCTGGCCACGCGCGGCGAGCAACTGCGCCGCCAGGGGCCAATCCTGCTGGTCTGCGTGGCCGTCTATGGCGCGGCCACGGCCCTCTTCGGCATATCCACCGCCTTCCTGCTGTCGTTCTTCCTGCTCATGCTCGTCGGCGCGGGCGATGCCATCTCGACCGTCATCCGCGGCACTGTGCGGCAGCTCTCCACGCCCGACGAGTTGCGCGGCCGCATGACCAGCGTCAACATGATGTTCTTCATGGGTGGCCCGCAATTGGGCGAGCTAGAGGCGGGGCTGGTGGCGGCGGCCCTGGGCGTGCCCTTCGCCATCATCAGCGGTGGCCTGGCGACAGTGGCCCTGACGGCGCTGGTGGCCTGGAAGTTCCCCATTCTGCGGCGCTATGACACGCCGACAACGACCCTGCTGGAAGCGCCGGCCGCGCCGGCGGCTCAGGCCGGTGGGTAAGCGCCCACGCACCGCTCAGCGATAGAGGTCTAATTCGTCCGGGCGGACGAGGTCAGTCGCCCGCCCCCCGGTCGGCGGCAGCCGCAGCCCGCGCAGCAGCACTGCCGGCAGCCCCTCAGCCGCCTGGCCCATGAGCAGCCCGGCGGCGGCGGCGATCTCGTCAGCCAGGCCCACGTCGGTATGCTGCAAGCGGTAGCCATACAGGTCGGCCTCGCCGCGACGGTTCCACAGCGCGGGCAGCCCGGCCACACCGATGGCCACGCCGACCGTGCCCAGCCGGAAGGGGCGGCCGTGGCTGTCGGTGATGACCACGCCGGCAGCCGCGCCCGTGGCCGCGCGCAGCGCCTCGCGGAGAGCGACGGCCGAGGCGTCGGGATTGAGCGGCAACAGCAGCACAGCCTCTTCTTCGCCGCTGTGGGTCTGCACGTTGGAGCGGTCGATGCCAGCGTTGGCGCTGGTGAAGCCCAGGCGGTGGCGGACAATGAGCACGCCGGGGGCGAGGCGAGACACGGCCGTGCTCTCGCGCAAAATCAACTCCACCAGCCGCGCGTCCTTGCCGACAACGGCAGCCACTTCTTCGGCCCGCGCTGAGGGCGTCACGGCGGCCAGCCGCACCTGCCGCCCCTCAGCCTTGGAGACGATCTTCTGGGCCACGGCCAGCACGTCGCCGTCGCGCAGCGTCTGGCCGGCGCGGTCGAGCGCCTGAAGCAGCAGCGCGGCCACGTCGTCACCTGAACGTACGTCGGGAATGCCGGGGAGGGCGGTGAGGAGGAGGTTAGTGGTCAGTGGGGCAGTATCCAGTGGGGTAGTATCCAGTGGGACAGTATCCAGTGGGGCAGTATCCAGTGGGACAGTATCCAGTGGGGCAGTATCCAGTGGGCCAGTATCCAGTAGATCAGTAGGTCAGTGGTCAGTAGGTCAGATCAGTTTGTGTACTGACCTACTGAATACTGTCTTACTGGATACTGTCTTACTGGATACTGTCTTACTGGATACTGACCCACTGACTTCTACTCTTCCGGCAAGCCGGTGATGCGAATACCGGCGCCGGTGATCTTGTGGCGGACGTTGATGCCCAGCAGCACGGCCGTCAGCCCCTCGGCGACGACGGCGTTGGCCAGCGGCCCGGCGTTGATGCCGCGCATGCCCGCCTCACGGCACAGCCCGGCGACGATCTCCTTGTCGGCCGCTCGCTCGCCGCAAATGAGTACGTCGCAGTCGAGGGCGTGGTCCAGGTCGCGCAGGTGGCTGGCAGAGATGTTTTGGAAGGCGGCGATGACGGTCACATTGCTACCGACCTGCATCTGCGCTTCTTCGGCCGCTGACCGGCCGCTGGGCAGCCGCATCACGCGGGCCTTGGGCTGGCCCAACGGGGCGACGACGGTCACCAGCATCTTGCCTTGCAGCACGGCGCGCACGTCGGTCAGCGTCGCCTGCTGCGCCTCATAGGGCACCGACAGGACGACTAGCTCGGCGTCGGCGGCGGCGGTGACGTTATCGCAGCCGCGGATGGTCGCCTCCGGCAAGGCTGCCTGTAACTCCTCGGCGGCGCGCTGGCCCTTTGCCTCCGTGCGCGAGCCGATGATGACCTCATGCCCGGCCGCGGCCCAACGAAAGCCCAATCCGGAACCCTCTTTGCCGGTCCCGCCCAGAATCGCGATCTTCATGGTCTATTCCCCTTTGCCGTTTTCCTCAGTTGCTCAATTCCTCGAACCGCCGCCACACCTTGACCGCCAGTTCCCGACTGCGGGCAGCGATGGCCGCCTCGTCCAGCGTCAGCAGTTGCCGGTCGCGCATTAATATCCGGCCGCCGACGATGGTCGTCGTCACCATGCTGCTTTCGAAGCCGAAGATGAGATGCCAGGGCAGGTTGCCGGCGGTCAGGGGCGTGAAGGGATGGTAGTCAACGAAGATCACATCGGCCGCCGCGCCGACCGCCAACCGGCCGAGGGGCAAATCTGGCCAGAAGACACCGGCCAGAGCGGCGTTGTTGTCAATGGCCATGCGGGCCACGTCTGTGCCGTTCATGCGCCGCGGGTCGCGGTGGGCCTGCTTGTGCATGAAATAGGCCGCCTTCCACTCTTGCCACATGGCGTTACCCATGCCGTCGTTGCCCAGGCAGACGGGTACACCCAGCCGCAGCAAACTCTCCACCGGGGCCGCGCCAACGGCGTTGTTCATGTTGCTGCGTGGCTGGTGGGTCACCCACGTGCCCGTCTCGCGCAGTAGCGCCATCTCCCGCGCGTCGACGTGGACGCAATGGGCGACGATGCTGCGCGGGCCGAGGATGCCCAGCGCCGCCAGCCGGTCGACAACGCGCCGGCCATATTTCTCGCGCGAATCGTACTCATCGACCTCGTGCTCGGCCACGTGGATGTGGAAGCCGGTGCCCAGGCCCTCGGCCGCGGCCACGCAGCGCTCCAACGTCCGGTCGCTCAGCGACAGCGAAGCGTGCAGACCAAAGGTGGCCCGCAGCAGGTTGTCGGGGCGCTCGGCCACGGCATGGAGGAAGCGCACGTTCTCACCGATGCCCGCCTGTGCCCCGGCCGGGCCGTTGCGGTCGGTCACCTCGTAGCACAAAACGGCGCGCACGCCGGCCGTCTCCACGGCATCGGCGATCTGGTCCAGCGAACTGTCGATGGCATTGGGGCTGGCGTGGTGGTCGACCAGCGTCGTCGTGCCATGCTTGATGGCATCGACCAGGCTGACGAGGGCACTGTAGGCCACGTCCACATCGAGCAATGCCCGGTCGAGCCGCCACCACAGTCGCTCCAGGATGTCGGGGAAGTCCCGGGGCGCGGGGCCAGGGATGGCCAGGCCGCGGGCGAACGCGCCGTAGAAGTGCGTATGGGCGCAGATATTGCCGGGCATGACCAGTTGGCCGCGGGCATCCAGGCGCTCGGCGTCGGGGTAGCGCGCGCGCAGGGTTGCCGACGGGCCGATGTCGTGGATGCGGCTGTCGCGCAGCAGCAAGGCGTTGTCGGCCAGGATTTCGTCTGCTGCCATCCAGGTGACCAGGTGGCCGTTGTCGATGAGGAGGTCGGTCATGGCACAATTCTAGCCGCCGCGCGCCGGTGGGCAAGCTGAGTCCAGGGCTTTGCCAAAGTCGTCTAGCGACTATTGACCTGACCGGTGGGCGGCCAGTCATTCGTTGGTGGTCGCCCACTTGTCAGGTCGGCGCGCCGGGGGTTTGACTTCGGAAAAGCCCTGAAGCTGAGTTGTCAGACCTGTCTGGCCAGCCGCCTTTTCTGAGAGGAATATGCACAACGACGGGGATTCCACTATAATGCGCGCCATACTAATGTCTTTCTGACACTCTTGGGTAAGAATCGACAATACGGTCGCGTCTACGGCCTAAGGCAACGAATTGAGAATTACTCTGAAGGAGATAAAAGGATAATGGCCAAGCCACTTGATGTTACTGACGCCGACTTTCAGACCGAAGTCCTGGAGTCCAATATGCCCGTTCTGGTTGATTTCTGGGCGGACTGGTGTCATCCTTGCCGCATCATTGCCCCGTTCGTCAAGGAAATCGCCGCGGAGCAGGAAGGCGTCCTGAAGGTCGCCAAGCTCGACGTGGACGAGAATCCCGCCGTGCCCGGGCGCTATGGCATCGTCGGCATCCCGACCCTGATGCTCTTCAAGGGTGGCAAGGTCGTTGAGCGCATCGTTGGCGCCCAGCCGAAGGAGCGCATCCTGGCCCAGGTGATGCCGCATCTGGAAAAGGCCGCGGCCTAAGTCAGACCGAAATGAGAGGGCGTCGCCGTGGGGCGACGCCCTTTTTTGTTGGCGAGGGCTACTGTGGAAATAGCGCTCATGATCGAGGGCCAGGACGGCCTGACCTGGCCGCGCTGGCAACGGCTGGCGGCCGCCGCCGAAGACCTCGGCTTCGTTGGCCTCTACCGCTCCGACCACTACACCAACGCCAACCCGCCCGACAAGGCATCGCTGGAACTGTGGGTCTCGCTGACCTGGCTGGCCAGCCACACCGGGCGCATCGAATTCGGCCCGCTCGTCTCGCCCGTGTCCTTCCGCCAGCCCACGCTGACCGCGCGCATGGCCGCGGCCGTCGATGACCTGTCCGGTGGGCGGCTGACGCTGGGCCTGGGCGCGGGCTGGCAGGCGCGCGAGCACGACCATTTCGGCTGGCAACTGCTCGACGTGCCGGCGCGCTTTGCCCGCTTCGAGGAGGGCTTAGAGGTCATTACTCGCCTGCTGAACAGCGACGCGCCGGTGGACTTCGACGGCGCGCACTACCGCCTGCGCGAGGCCATCCTACTGCCGCGACCGGCGCGCCCCGGCGGCCCGCCCATCCTCATCGGCGGCAACGGGCCAAAGCGGACGCTGCCGCTCGTGGCCCGCTACGCCAGCGAGTGGAATGGCGTCTTCCTGACCCCGGCCGACTTTGCCGACCGCAACCGGCAACTGGACGCGTTGTTGCTGGCCGCGGGGCGCGAGCCGGCAGCGGTGCGCCGCTCGCTGATGATCGGCTGCGTCTTTGGCCGCGACGCCGCCGAGCTGGAGACCCACGCCGCCCGCCGCGGCACGACGCCGGACAAGCTGCGCGCCTCCGGCAAGCTGGCCGTGGGCGATGGCGCAGAGATTGCCGACCAGCTAGTTGCCTGGTCGGCCGCCGGCGTCCAGCGCATCATGCTCCAGTGGCTCGACCTGGACGACCTCGACGGCATCGCCGCGCTGGCCAGGGCCATTCTCTAGCCGCCACCCGCCCGGACAGCTCTGCCAATACCAAAGACGCCCGGCAGACCATCTGCCGGGCGTCTTTTATCGTTGCTAATTGGGAGTGTTGCTTACTCGGTCGGCGGCTGCTTCTCGGTCGGGGGCGGGGTCTGCTGGGCAGGCGTGAACTGCGTGGCCAGCTGATCGAGCTCGGCGCTCAGCCAGCGCAGGCTGCTGACAATGCCTTCCTGCGCCTTGCGGGCCATTTCGCCCGTCTCGACACGCTCCTTCACGCCGGTGGCCTCTTCCTTCATACGCGTGGCCGTTGGGTTGGTCTTGGCATCGCGGAAGGCGCGCTCTACCTCGTCGGCGAAACTACGCATCCCGGCGCGCAGTTCCGACTCCAGCCGGCGGGCTTCCTCGCTGTTCAAGGCCGTCTGCACGGTGTCGCCAAACTGCCGGCCGAGGCGCTTGAACTCCTCCACCAGGTCGGTCGTCATGGGCGAGGTCTTGGCCGCCCTGCCGGACATCTCTTCCTCAACGGGGATATCAATCTTCAGCCGCTCTTCGTTCTTCAGGTTGTCGATATTCGGGTCAGTCATCACTTGCGCTCCTTGTCAGATAGACGTTGAGTCTATAATTACCAAACTATACGGCCCAACGGCCGCGTAGTTGCAGCCAGACTACTGTAGCTGCCGCAGGGACAGGTTGTCCACGAACCAGCCGTTGTTGGCGATGGCGTAGCGTCCGCGGAAGCCGACGCCGACAGTCATCGTCTGCGCGCTGCTGATAGTGAAGGTGTGGGTCAGGGTGTTCTTGGTCAGATAATTGTTGGCGATCCAGCCCGTGCCGCCCGTGCCAGCAAAAAGGGCCGCCTCGCCCGCGTTGGGGTCGCTTGGCGCAACCTTGTGGTCGTCTTCGTATCGCTCAAAGACATCCGAGAAGAAGTTGGCCTCCAGCACATATGTGCCTGGCCCCAGTTGTACGTCGGTCAGTAGACGCATGCTCAGCGCCCCCTGCTCGCGGAAGACCTTCAGAGTTGTGGAGCCGTCGAAGATATAGAGGCTGTGCTCCTCCGGCGGTAGGAAGGCGGCCGGGAAGACGCGCGTGTCGGGCCGCACGTAGGTGTCCCAGGCGTTCGTGCCGAAGCCAGTCGGCCCTTCCTGGTACTCGATGCGCCAGCCGTTGGGCGCGTGCAATTCGGCGATGCCGTTCTGGTTACTGAAGCCCTCCTCGAACGAGGGGTTGGGCAGCAAGTTTTGGCCCAGCGTCGGGTTGGGCGGGAGGGTTGGCGGCGCGGCCGTGGCCGGGGGGCGCGTGGGCCCGGCGGTGGCCGGGGCGGCCGTGGGCGGGATGGCCGTGGCCGTCGCCGCGAGCGTGGGCGAGGCGGCCGGCGTCGGTGAGGACTCCGCCGTGGGCGAAGCGGGCAGCGGGGTGGCCGATGGCGCGGGCGTGGGCGAGGCCGGCGGCGGCGACGTGGGCGCGGGCGTGTTGGTCACGACGACAGCCGCGGGCAGGGGTGTCCACGTGGCCGCCGGGGCAGAAGTGACGGCCGCGGCGATGGGCGTGGCCTCGGCCGCCGGCGTCTCGCGCCCGCAGCCGGCCAGCATGACGACGGCCAGCGCCAGCGTCGCCAGGACGACCACGCGACGCAAAAGTTGGGGTGATTGCACGGACTTCCTCCAGGCAATTGGGTTGCGCTGCCGGGCAGCCACCCGGCAGCGATTGGATTGTATGGCCGCGGACAGAGGCGGGCAACGGCCGAGGCGGAGGGATAGCGGGATTCTCATCTGTCGAGTCGCAATCAGCTTTCGGGCAGGGGCACAGGAGAGTGGGGCGCACAAGGAGTGCGTCACCCGGGAAGCGAGGCTAGAATCGCGGCCATGTCCCACACTAGCTTCGCCACCACGTCCCGCGGGCTGCGTCGCGACGTGCCAGCCATGCGCCTCTATGAGAAAGCCAAGCGCCTGGGCATCTGGAACCCCAGCGACATCGACCTAACCGCTGACCGGCAGCACTGGCTGGCCCTGGCCGACGACGAGCGCGACATCCTGTTGCGCCTGACAGCCATGTTCCAGGCCGGCGAGGAGGCCGTCACCCTCGACCTGCTGCCGCTGATCATGACCATCGCCGCCGAGGGACGTGTCGAGGAGGAGATGTTCCTGACCACTTTCCTGTTCGAGGAGGCCAAGCACACCGACTTCTTCAGCCGCTTCCTGACCAACGTAGCCGTCAGCACGACCAGCAGCACGGCCGCTGGCGCTCTGGGGCGCTATCACAGCGACAATTACCGCGCCATCTTCTACGACGTACTGCCGGCGACGCTGGGCGCGCTGGCGGCCGATCGCTCGCCGGCTGCCCAGGTGCGCGCCGCCGTCACCTATAACATGATCGTCGAGGGGATGCTGGCCGAGACGGGCTACCACGCCTACTTCACCGTGCTGGAGCGCCACGACCTCATGCCCGGCACGCGGCGCGGCATCGGCCTGCTGAAACAGGATGAGTCGCGCCATATTGCCTACGGCATCTACTTGCTGTCGCGGCTGGTAGCTGAGGACGCGGGCCTGTGGGATGTGCTGGAAGAGCAAATGAACGCATTGCTGCCGGCTGCGTTGGGCGTCATCGGCGATGTTTTCGCGGCCTACGATCCCGTGCCCTTCGGCCTGGTGGAGGAGGACTTCATCGACTACGGCCTGGCTCAATTCCAGAAGCGCGTCGCCCGCCTGGAGCGAGCGCGGGGTATGTCGCTAGCGGAGATTATGCGGGACACCAACCGGGTCATCGAACGCGACGACGCCTGACCGTAGCACAGGCTGTTAGCCTGTCTCCCCGCGGCAGGCTAACAGCCTGCGCTACAGGGCGCGGCAGGCTAACAGCCCGCGCTACAGGGCGCGGCAGGCTAACAGCCTGCGCTACAGCCTGCGCTACAGGCTGCGCTACAGGCTGCGGCGGGCAATGAATAACCCCTCGCGCAGCCGGAAGGTGGTCACGCCCTCGGGGCGCGGGTCAAGGAACGCACGCGCCGCCTCCGGGGCTTGCAGCAGCATCGCCCGCAGTCGCGTCTGCATCAGCGGCGTGTGGCGGGCGGCCCACGTCTCGAATGTCAGCCGCTTGTCCAGCGTCTCCCGCGCCGCCACGGCCAGCCCGGCGGCGGCCAGCGCGTCGAGCCACTCCTCCTCACTCAGGCAGCGGACGTGGCTGGGGTCGCGCAGCTTCTCGAAGGCGTTGACGTATTCGCCCGCCTCGCGCTGCTGGCTGGCGCGCTTGCCGTGCCGCCGGCTGCCGGGAACGACGTTATCGACCACGGCCAGAAGGCCGCCCGGCGGCAAGACCCGCGCCGCCTCGGCCAGGAAGCGGCCGATGTCGGCAAAGTGGTGCGGGGCGATGCGACAGGTAACCAGGTCGAACGCCCCCGCGCCAAATGGCAGGTCGTCCACGTCGCCCACGGCAAAGCCAACGTTGGCCGCGCCGCGCTCGGCGGCCAGCCTGGCGGCCAGGGGCAACATCTGCGCCGTCAGGTCAAGGCCGATGACTGTGGCCACGTGGGGGGCGAAGGCCAGCGCCGTGTGGCCCGTGGCCGTGGCCACGTCGAGAACACGCCAGGCCGGCTGCGGCTGCGTCAGCGCCACCAGCCGGGCCAGGCTGGCCCCCTGGGCGTGGGTGGGGCTGGCGACGTAGGCCGCGGCGTTAGCACCGAACTGCTCGCGGACGCGCTGTTTGCTCATGGGGGGAGGTTAGCGGAAAGGCGCGAAGACGCAAAAAAAGGGGCCAGGTTCCAGGTTCCAGGGAATCGCGCCTTTCCCTGGAACCTGGAACCTGACCCCTGGAACTCGCTTCTTCTTTAGCGGCGCGTCTTGCCCTGGGCCGCCATCGGCGCGGGTACCTGTACCTGGTGGACGCCGCTGGGCATCGACGGGCGCTCGTGCGGCCGGCCAGTGGGCATGCGGCGCGTGGCCACCGGGACCGGGATGGGCATGACCGGCTCGTCCTCCACCGGCGTGATCTCCGGGGCACGACGGGGCGCGGTCTGCACGGCCGGCCGTTGCGGCGCGGCCAGCGGCTTCTCGCGGGCCGGCTGCGGCCGGGCCGTCGCCTGCGCGTCGCCAGCGATGTCGAACAGGTGCTCACCGGCCACCGAGAAAGCGCCAATGAACAGGATACGTGTCAGCAGCACGAGGGCCGCGACGAAGATGGGCACCAGGGTCAGGAGCGTCTCGCGGCCGAGGACTTCGTTGCCGAAGTCATGGTTCAACAGCGTCAGCGACACCGCCCACCAGGTCATAATGGCGTTCATCGTGGCCCCCAGGAGCCACGCGCCCATCAAATACCAGACGGCTTTGGGCTCGTCCGCGCCGCGCTCCGGCGTGAACAGCCGCGCCAGCCCGGCGAAGTCGATGGCACAGAAGGCGATGGCCAGGATGCTGGCCCACGTGACGCGGAAGAAGGCCACCTCGCCCAACAGGTTATTGAGGGCATAGCGCGTCGTATCGAAGTTGAAGATCTCAAACGCAACGAGGGCAACCACAAGAATGAGACCAATCACAGTCTTGCGGGACGCGCTCGCGGAGCGCAGTTCGACCGGTTGCGAGCCGGCGAACCGGTTGAAAAACCGTTCTTGCTGCATCACCTTTTCTCCTTGATTTCTCTCTCGCAGGTGTCCTCTTGGCTCCCCTATCTCCCAGAAAGAAGGAGGAGCCGGTAAGCTCAACACTTACCGGCTCCCATCAGGAGGGGTAGTGGTGGGAGGGGAAGAGGATGTGTCTGTCCTATTCCCTATAATAGCACACTTGTTCTAGAGATCAATCCCGTTGTGATAAACTGGCGAAAAGTGGGGGATAAGTTGGGATTAGGGGT
>Ga0116186_1002814_pt1 | contig 15351 bp, 15 predicted proteins | sample AD_JPNNA4_MetaG_FD_89806 | JGI IMG/M metagenome (GOLD analysis project Ga0116186, IMG submission 89806) | Active sludge microbial communities of municipal wastewater-treating anaerobic digesters from Japan - AD_JPNNA4_MetaG | ecosystem: Engineered > Bioreactor > Anaerobic > Digestate | place...
CCCCCCCCCCCCCCCCCCCCCCCCCCCCCCCCCCCCCCCCCCCCCCCCTCCCCCCCCCCCCCCCCCTGCGCGGGTTATTGTATTCTTTTGATTTCGCTTGCGCCGCTTTCGGCAAACGCCTACCGTTTGCGCTTATTCCTCCTGTTACGTCGGTAACGGAGAAATACATGAACAACACATCGGATATCGGGCCGTATTGGCGTTCCTTCTGCCGCCGAGCCATCGTCGCCGCGGGGCTTTCCGCCTGCCTGTGTGCCATCCCCGCCCCAGCCGTGGAAATTTTTGCGCATCGTGGCGGCTACGCCCTCGCGCCCGAAAACACCTGCGCGGCTTTCCGCTTGTGCGCCGGCCAAGCGAACGGCATCGAATTGGATGTCTGGGCCGCGGCCGATGGCGAGTTGGTCGTCATCCATGATGACACCGTCAATCGCACCACCACCGGCTACGGCGCGGTCACCAACGTGGCCGAACTGACGCTGCCCGAATTGAAACGACTGGATGCCGGAGTGAAGTTTTCACCGCTGTTCGCCGATGAACGCATCCCCACGCTGAACGAGGCGCTGCGTGCCATCCCACCCGGCATGAGCGTGCTGCTGCACCACAAGAGCGGCAACCCGACCAATATCGTGAATGTGTTGCGTGCGGAGAAAATGGTTGCGCGCACGATTTTTGCCGCCGGCAGTTGGGATCTGGGCCTGATCGCCCGCCAATTGGAGCCGTGCCTGCGAATAGCCGCCGTTGGCGCCGGCCCGCTATCTACGAATCAAATACGGTGGCTCAGTGCCGTCGGCTACCAGGCCATCCTCTGGATTGGGTGTGATCTCACCGCCGATCTGGTTGAGCAAGCACATCTGTCCGGTCTGCAAGTTTTTGTCACCACGGCGGAGCTCGACGCCATGACCTATGTGGCAATGGGTACGGACGCTTTGCTCGTGTCCTCGCCTTGGCTCGCCATGGGGCTGGTTAATTCCAACAACGTCCCCGCCCGGCAACTGGCCGAAAAGCTCACTGCCTACTGGTCATTCGACGACGGCCTGACCAACTCCGCCGCCAATACGCTCGCCGATGCGGAAGCCAACAGCCTCGGGTTTTTGAATGGATTTTCCCCAAACGCCGACTGGTTGCCCGAAGCTGAAGCCCGCGTCGGCGGTGCGCTGCATTTCAACGGCCGCAAAGCTCATGTCCGTATCCCCACCAATGCTGCGTTGGATATCGGCACCAATGCCATCACCATTTCCGCATGGATCAGACTCGCCAAGCTGCCCGGCAGCCTTCCCGATTCTCACGCGTGTATCTATGACGACCGCAACATGGACGCTTGCAGTTTATATCTCGACCGCAACCAACGTGAATTGCGCTTCAAGATTACCGACGTCACTGGTCGCCCAGCCCGCCCGGGCATCCCGCAAACCCTGCTGAGTACCGGCGTCTGGCATCACGTGGTTGGCGTCTATAACGGCAGCGCCGGCCCCGCCGCCGGTCAAACCATGATCTATCTCGACGGCCACTTGGTTGATTTGCACACCGGCAGCGATGATAACGGACGTGACTTGACCGGTTCTGTTCGCCCAGGCCAAGCGGCCGCCTTTGGCCGCAGCGGACTTTTTAACCGCTACTATTTTGAAGGTGACTTGGACGATGTCGCCATCTGGGCGCGCTATCTTTCACCAGCCGAGGTACGGCACATATTTGCCACCGGCGCGGCGGGCCGGTCGCTCGCGCGCAATGTGTTCACCCTCTGGATCACCGAGTGGGATATTGAACCAGCCACATCGGACCTGCTGGTGCGTTTCCGCGCCGAGCACGGTTCCCTCGCCAACCAAAACATCCGTCTGCAATACGCTACGCGCGTTGATGGCCCCTATCTTGACGTGGCCACTTTCCCGGCCGGGCGCGGGCCAAATGGCCTTGGCCGTATTTCACCGGCCCCCATGCTCAATATGCTGGCACCCGCCCGACCGGGCGACCCCAGCCCAAAATTATTCTATCGCCTCGTAATCCCCTGATCGTCGCGTCACGCTTTCCGGCTTCTTTCTCTGCCGCGTGGCGTGTAGACTCCCCAGTGTGATTGCCCGCGCACAACACACCATCACGATCGCACAGGCCGGTAACCGGCTCGACCGCTTTCTGCTTGCGGCCTACCCTTGGCTCAACCGCGCAACCCTCGCCGATCTGTTCACCGCTGGCCATGTTCTGTTGAATCAGCGGTCGGCTGCCAAGGGCGTAAGGCTCGCCGCCGGCGATACGCTTCTTGTCCGCGATCTTCCGGAACCATCGGACCTGCGCCTGCAACCCAACCCGGAGTTGCCCTTGGTCGTTTTGTACGAGGATGATCACGTGCTGACCCTCGACAAACCTGCCGGCCTCCCCACCCACCCCCTGCGGTTTTCCGAAACCAACACCCTCGCCAATGCGTTGATCGCTCGCTTCCCCGGCCTCGCTCACGTCGGCCCCGACCGCCTCTTTCCCGCCATTCTACACCGGCTGGATACGCAGACCTCCGGTCTGCTGCTCGCCGCCAAAACACCGGCGGCATATGCCAATCTCCGCGCGCAATTCCGCCGCTGCGCCGTGGAAAAAGAATACACGGCCCTTGTCCACGGACGCGTGTCCCAACCCGGCCGGCTGGATGCCCCCCTGACACACCAAACCCGTACGCCTTGCAAAATGACGGTGGCGCGCAACCCGGCTAAACTCGCCAAAAATAATTGCTTTCCCGCTGTCACCTCGTGGACCCCGCGACAAGTCGGCCACGATCGCACCTTGCTTGCCGTCACCATCCTGACCGGCGTCACCCACCAAATCCGTTGCCACCTCGCCCACGCCGGCCACCCCATCGTGGGCGATACTCTCTACGGCTCGCCCACCCCCGCCCCCCGCCACTGGCTCCACGCAACCGGCCTCCGCTGCACCCACCCCGCCACCGGCCTCCCCCTCGCCCTCTCCTCCCCCCTCCCCCCCGACTGGCCGGCTTTGAGTTAAAAACTTGAAGTCGCAATTTGCGACCTTAAACGGGCCATTCGGAAAGTGCGCCTGACCGTCCCCTGCCAACTGTCGAAACTGCCCGTTGTGATGAAATCCACCTCTCCCTCAAAGCCCGTTTTGGTCCGCTCCCCGGAGCAATGCATTGTCCGACTCCGAGGCCAGTCTGTCATGCTCGACACCGATCTGGCTGCCCTCTACGGCGTCACCGTCAAGCGCCTCAACCAGCAAATAACGCGTAATCAGGATCGGTTCCCAGAAGACTTTTGCTTCCGACTCACCCCCGTTGAGTGGAGTTCTTTAAGGTTGCAAAATGCAACCTTAAAGCGGGGGCAGCATCGCAAATACCTTCCTTATGCCTTCACCGAACATGGTGCCATCATGGCCGCCACGGTTTTGAACAGTCCGCAGGCCGTTCAGATGAGCGTGGCCGTGGTTCGTGCCTTCGTGAAACTGCGCCGGATGGCGCTGTCGGTCGAAGCTCTCGCCCGCAAAGTGGCCGCCCTTGAAAGCAAATATGATTCCCAATTTCGCGATGTCTTTCAGGCCATCCTCCAACTGATGACACCACCAGATCCCCCGCGCCGCAAAATCGGTTTTGATGCCGACTGACCAAATCCTCATCGTCGCCATTAATGCGCGGCACAGCCATGCTTCGCTGGGGGCGCGATATTTATTGGCGAACATGGGCGACCTGCGCCTGCAAACGGAATTGGTTGAGTTCACGCTCCAGTACGCCACGCGCCAGTCCGGTGCCGATGCGGTCATCGCGCGGAATCCGCGGGATTCTGTGAAGGCCCCACACCCTCTCGTCCTCCCACCCCGCACCTGTTAGGTGGAACTACATAGAATATTTTGCCGGCGGGTCCAGAAGCAGTAGTTGTTCGTGGAATTCCTCGGCGGAACCATTAGCATCTGCATAGTCAAGTGAATCGCCCGTCAAGCGCGGATAGAGAAGTGAAAGCGGTAAAACTGATTTTTGTGCAAGCGAGTAAAATGTCTTATCCATTTCTATGCCTATTCCCTCATATCCAACAGCAAGCGCGGCTGCAATAGTCGATCCGCTACCCATAAAGGGGTCTAATATCACGCCTTGGCCCAACGGCAACAGACTCCGCACAACTATGCGCAGGAAATGCTGCGGCTTTAAGGAGGGATGATCTGCAATCTCCCTTTCACAGTTCGGCGTCTTAAAACTGGGTATTACATCTGGCAATGGCTTGCCCCCTGCTAGCATCCTCAGTCCTCCTGTACCCCACTTCCGTAGATTCGCAGCTACCGTATGTTCCGCGATAGGCTTACGGAACAGCATCCACGGCTCATAGTTTCCACGTGGGGTTACACACACATCGGGGAATTCTCTTTCCGCATTTTTAGGTCTATCTCCGCCTCGGAAACCGTGATAACAACGCAATACCGTCCCGCGGTTTTCAAATCCCCCTTCAACCATTGCATTTTGAACATACATTTGAAGAACCGGATTGCCTGCCATAAGCACATGACCCCCAGGCCGAAGTTTGGGCAAGAGAACTCTCGCCCACTGCACAAAGTATGCTTGAATCTCCTGCCTCTGCTCTTGTGTGAGAATTGAAAAACGTGGGAGCGGGCGCCGCTCGCAGCCTTCCCACTTGGGAGGCAGGCGCCACACACCGCCCTTACCCATGCGAAGTTTAGCGACTTCGTCAGGCGAAAACTCAACCAGTCCATATGGGGGATCTGTGCAAACACCATGAATAGAGTCGTCTTTCATGCCGTTTATGGCAGAAATGCAATCACCCAAGATTAATTTCATTCGATTCATATTTTCAACTATAGTTGAAAGACTTTTCCTCCGCAAGTGAATAGTATGCCCATATGTCCACCAATGCCAATGTAATAGTCGGGGAAGCAATCCGCCGAATACGTGAGGCAGTCGGTCTTTCTCAAGAAAAACTGGCCGAAAAAGCAGCCATTACCTATCAATACCTCTCAGGCATTGAAAGCGGCAAAAAAAACTTTACCGTTGGAGTTTTGCAAGCAATTGCAACGGCCCTTGGCCTTGGTGTTGACGCTCTTGTCGCAGCAGCTTTTGCTGATAACCAGCCTGTTCCAGTCGTCGATCAGAGATATTTCATCAAAAACTCCGCTTTACCCCCCCGCCTCACCCCTGACCACATTCAGTCGGCTCTCAATCACACACACAAAATCGTGCGCTTAGTGAACGCAGCCTTGATAAAATCATCTGGGCGACCTTTATCTTCATATATTCAAGGCAATAATTTCAGCGGTATTGTCTCGAATATTCTTACTGATTCTTTTTCAACTCTTACGCCATACAAGCATTTTCATGGGCAGAAGTACCCGGATCTAGTTTGTGACGATAAGGGCAAGAGAATTGGTGGATTAGAAGTTAAATCGACGATTCAGATTGGCAAAGGAGGCGAAAGTCACAACGGTCATTCTGGTTGGCATATTGTTGCGTGCTTCCGCATAGATAAGGACACGGGTGATATTCAATTCATACATGTAATGTTCGCTAACCTGATCGGACATGGACAGCGGAATGCTGATTGGAAATATATCGGAAGCAAGGTTAACAAGAAAACTGGCAGCCAGCGGACAGAAACCTACAACACTACATCAACCGGCACTGCTAAACTTCGCCATGGAACCGTTTACCTCGATCCTGCCGCAGTGAAAATTGATCGCTGGCGCACAGACCCCAAAGTGCCTGTGCCCCCGTGCTCTCCTTTTCAGCTAAAAACCAAGACAAACAAGAAAAAGAGACGCACCGGGAGGGACTAAACACTACAGCGTACTAAGTGCGCTGAGCGTAAGCCTTGACGTTAGTCTGCCTTGTGAGCCAATCTGCCGCTATCCTGATTGCCGCCATTAATGCGCGGCACAGCCATGCCTCGCTGGGGGCGCGGTATTTATTGGCGAATATGGGCGATCTGCGCCCGCAAACGGAATTGGTTGAGTTCACCCTTCAGCAATCCGCCGCTGAAATCGCCGCGGCCATTGTGGCCCGCCGGCCGCGCATCTTCGGCATCGGGGTGTATATCTGGAATGCCAAGCATGTGACAGAACTGCTTTCGCTCTTGCGCCGCCAACTTTCGGACACCACTGTGGTCATCGGCGGGCCGGAAGTCACCGGGCCCATGCCCGACAGCAATGTCGCAATTTTGGGCGAGGGCGACCTCGCTTTTGCCGAACTGTGCCGCAACTTGCTGGCCGGCAATGAGCCGCCGCCTGTTCTGCGCCCGCCACCGCCCGATCTCGCCGCGCTCCAACTCCCCTACGGCGAATATACCGACGCCGACCTCGCGCACCGCCTGCTCTATGTTGAGTCCTCCCGCGGTTGCGCCATGCGCTGCGACTACTGTGTATCCGCCAACGACACGGCTGTGCGCTTTTTTCCCTTGCCGGCATTGTTCGCCGCCTTTAACCGGCTTCTCGCCCGTGGCGCGCGGCAATTCAAGTTTTGCGACCGCTCATTCAATCTCAACATCCCACACGCCGTTGCCATCCTGACATTCTTCCTTGAGCGCCTGCCGGCATATCCCGGTATCTTCCTCCACTTGGAAATGTTTCCGGATCGTTTTCCGGACCCATTGCGTGAGGTTCTCGCGCATTTTCCCCCGCGCTCGTTGCAACTGGAAATCGGCCTGCAATCGTTCAACCCGCAAGTGTTGGCCACTATCTGCCGCCCGCAGGACCTTGACCGCGCGGCAGACAACTTTCGCTTCCTGCGCCACCACACGCATGCCTTCCTTCATGCTGATCTCATTGCCGGGCTCCCCGGCGAAACGCCCGAAAGTTTTGCCGCCGGATTTGACCAGCTGTGCACGTTGCACCCGCACGAAATCCAGTTGGGCATCCTGAAAAAACTCCCCGGCGCGCCCATCGCGCGGCATGACGATGCCTACGAAATGCGCTATAATTCCACTCCTCCCTACGACGTTCAATCCGCGCGCGACTGGCCGGCGGATCATCTTGTGCGCACCGCGCGCATGGCTCACTGGTGGGATGCCATCGTCAGCTCCAACCGCTTTCTCGCCGCCGCCCCTCTTATCTGGCAAGGCACACCCTCCATCTTCGCCGCGTTCCTCACCTTTTCTGATTGGCTGGGTGCACGATTTCCCCGCGAACACGGCGTGCCGCTGGTCGCGCTGGTCGAGGCAACGTTTGAATACCTGACCATCCGCCAAGGCATTGCACTGGACATCGCCGCGGAAGCGCTGATCCGTGGTTACCGCCACACCGGCGCGCGCGACATTCCCCCGGCGCTTGCCCCTCACTTGCCCCAGGCCTTGCCGCCCCCCACCCACGGCCTGCCGAAATCCCTCCGCCGCCAATTCCTCCGCTGGACGTGGGAGGAAGCAAACCCTACACTTTGAATATGCGCAACAACACCGGCATCTCCCCCATAGATCCTTTTCGCTCTCCGTCCATGGCCCCGCTGGCTGGGACGCCCCCACCCAAACCTGCAGAACTATATTTCTCCGCCAACAAAAAATCGGAATTGTTCATTCTCCATGCGTCCGCTTTCCTTTTACTTCCTCCGCTGTCCATACAAATCATTGTGCAGAATTGGGAACTCGTTCCCGTCACCGCCTCACTAATGTGCATCATTCTGTTGTCCGCCCGTTATGCAAAACGACCCGATATCACTCACCATTTTGCAAAAGTTCTTAGAAAAGTCTTTTTTGTCACGTTCAGCCATCCGGGAAGCAAATACCCACCCAAACGAATTGCCCGCATCCCACTTCTTATGGCCATTTACATCCTCAACTTTGTGATTGGCATGCCGTTTGCCATCGGCCACCACCGCCCGCCCCTCATCAACACTCACCGCTACTTAACCAAAAGTGGGTATATGGATTATCTAAACAAACCCTGACCCAACGCACTGGTGCCAATTCCTCCGCTGGACGTGGGATGAAATGCTCGCCACCAGTGAAAGCTTCGGACATTCTCCACCTCGCTCGAAATCATGACCTGTTCTTCCTATTCCCCTTGCTTGCTATGTCCGCGACAATGTGGTGTTGACCGCCTTGGGGGTAAAATCGGGGTCTGTGGCGAGACGGCGCAACTGCGGGTTGCCTCGTGGGGGCCGCACATGGGCGAAGAACCATGCTTCACCGGTTCCCGCGGCTCCGGCACCATCTTTTTTACTGGCTGCTCCTGCCACTGTTTCTTTTGCCAGAACTGGCAGATTTCCAATGGGCATGGCGATGGCCGCGTGGTCTCCGCCGAGGAATTTCACCACATTGCACTGAGCCTCGTGGAATGCGGGGTGCACAACTTGAACTTCGTCACGCCCGACCACTTTTGGCCGCACATTGCGGCGTTGTGCCGCCGCCTGCGGGATGAAGGTGTGCAAATCCCTTTTTTGTTCAATTCGTCCGGCTACCAGTTGCCCGCCATGGTTGCGGAATATGCCGCGCTCATGGATATCTTCATGCCAGATTTTAAATTCGCCGATCCCGCCCTCGCACGGCGGGTTCTCCGCGACGAACGTTATCCGGAAATTGCCCTCGAAGCGCTACGCATCATGGTGGCCGAAAAGGGATTTTTGGAGCCCTTCGATCCCAGCGGTCAACATCCGGCCAAACGGGGCGTGCTGGTCCGCCATTTGGTTCTCCCCGGTCTCGTGGACAATACCTTGCGCGTGTTGAACCTGCTACGCGCGGAATTCGGCCGCTGGCTGCCGATTTCACTGATGAGCCAATACAAACCCACCCCCGCTGCCCGCCAGCACCCGGACTTTGATCGTCACTTGTCTTGTGAGGAATACCAAACCGCACTGGCCCATGCCCAGGCACTCGGCTTTGAAAATCTACTGGTTCAACCTCTCGCCACCACCGACGACTTTTTTCCCGACTTCCAGCGGCCCAAACCTTTTCGGGGCAATCCGTAGAATATCCACGTTCTCAGTACTTACGCCCCAGCAAAATGCAGTTGAACAGCGCGCGCCCCACTTGGTCACGGGTCAGAAACTCGTTGCTGCCCGGCATTTCATGCAAAGACACCACCGTCTGACGCAACAGATCATAGGTGCGGATGGCAATGGCCTGATGCTCCCACAATGCGGGGTTGTCCAAATCAAGGTCCGCGGCAAATCGCACCAACAGCTTTTTGTCTTCAACAAAAGCCCACAACTCGTTGGCCACGGGCGATAGCGGCGCCACGTGGACAATATGGCCCCCCACATTTGCCTTGTCCGGCTCCAACTGGAAATTGGCCAGCAACGCCGCGCGCAAGTGCGCGCGCAACACGTCATCCGGATACTGTGCCCGCTCGCGTGTCGCAAATAAATAATCTTTCATTTGCGCCAGCTCAACGGTCACTTCGACCGCTTCGGCTGCCTGTGCCGGCGGCTCGCTCATTCGGGCCACGTTGATGATCCGAAAAGTCTTGCTGGTGACCGCCACGCCCCAGTCCTCGATCGTGTAATCGGCTTTTTTGACGCGCACCGCCAGGTTGAGCAAGGGCAACACAATTTCCGCCAGTTGACTGCGATCGCCGGGGTCCAGCTCCACCGTCAGCCGCCGCACCCAAAACGGGAACTGCCGAATCCCCGCCAACCCTTCGATATCGCTTTCATCCAAATACCAGCGATACAAATGACCCATGATGTCATACAGGTAAGTCTCCGCCAGCACTTCGGCGGGCGGAGATGACGGTGCCGCAAAAACTGCCGATGGCGTTTCGCCCGCTTGCGCTGGCCAATGTGCCGCCAACACAAAAATCAACAGCAGCCAACACAATCTTTTCATTTCGGCTCCTTGCGCAGTGTAAAAAAACGATTGCCTCCCAACGAGCCTTCCAAGGAATCAGGGATCGTCACAAAGTTCCCGCCGGGGTCATAAAAATCCTGATCCGTCATCCAAGCATACGCCCGCCCCGTCACCGCCAGCCGGTTGACCACCGTCAACCCTGCATAGCGGTCCGCCCCGGGAATCCCGCCCGCGAGATAGGCAGTGGCCAACCCTTGCGCAAAATTCAACAGGCCGGCAAAGCGTCCCGGGGCCTCGCCACTGTTGGCTATCCGCAGCAAATTCTCCAAGCGCGCCGTCACGCGCGGCTCAACATCCGGTTGGCCGGCCGCATTGCGAAAAAATCCCTCGCATTGATTCGGCGCTGTGATGACCGCCAGCACATCGTCTGTGTTCACCGCGCAAATCTGCTTTTGGGAATACCCCGCCGGTATGTGGTGGACACGCGAATGCAGCACCCACAAAATGGACAGCATGGCCGCTTTGCTATCCATCTCGCTGACATATCCCCGCTCGCCGGGGAAGGCGGCCTCATTGACCAGCAAGCGCGCCAAGTACCCCGCGGGCGCGGCTGGCGCCTCCAAGGTGGCGAATTGCGCCGCGGCCCGAATCGCCATCGTCAGCAGCAACACAACGGCAACGCACTGTATGTTCTTGGCTCTCATCCGGCAATATTGGCGCGCCTGGCAGGGCTCGAACCTGCGACCCTGGGATTAGAAATCCCATGCTCTGTCCAGCTGAGCTACAGGCGCGTCCGGGGCGAAACATACGAAATTGGCGGCCGCTTTCAAAGTTTACTTCACGGGCGCTTTCCGTTATTCACCAGAATCATGAATCTTTCTACCGGGATCGCGCTGGATTGGTTTCCCCGGGCGGCTGCGCTCGCGCATAGTTCCCGACCGCTTTCCTGCGGCGTCTGCGAAGCGCCGCCCCGCCCCCCGCCCCCCTTCACCGAACGCCACTTGCAGTGCGTCTGGGCTGATGCGCGATTGCGCCCGTCCTTGCTGGCTACCGCCGCCGGCGAACCGGTGCAGGTGGAGCATCCCGGTGAATGGAACACCGGCCCCGGCCCCGATTTCCTGAATGCCGCGCTGCGCGTTGGTCCGGATTTGCGCAGGATCACCGGCGATGTGGAAATCCATGTGCGCCCCGCTGATTGGCAACGCCACCGCCATGCCGACGACCCGCGATACCGGCGGGTGTGCGCCCACGTATCCTATTATCCCGGCACATTGCCGGAAGCCGAGCTGCCGCCCGGCACACTGCAAATTGCCTTGCGCCCCGCGCTGGATGCGCAACTTGATTTTTCGTTTGATAACCTTGATTTGCTTTCGTACCCCGTGGCGGCCCGTGCCACGCCCCCACCGTGCCGCGCCGCCATGCTGCAGCTTACTCCCGATCAGCGCGGCGCGGTGCTGGATGCCGCCGGCGAACACCGGTTGCGCCGCCGCGCCGAAATCCTGCAAGCCGCCATGCTGGATCGCGGGCCGGCGCAAATTATCTATGAAGAAGTCATGGCGGCTTTGGGTTACCGGCCCAACAAAGCGCCGTTCCGCCGTTTGGCGCGCGTGCTGCCGCTGGAGTTACTGCGCGAAAAATCGGGCGGCAATCCGTGGCGCGCCTATGCGCTGCTGCTGGGTGTGGCATCGCTGCTGCCGGACCCTACCACACGCCGGATCGGTGATGATGAAACCAAATCTTTTTTGCGGCGTTGCTGGGATGCGTGGTGGCCGTTGTCCGGCGAATTTTTGCCGCGGCGCATTCCCCGCGCCGACTGGGTGTTTGCCGGTGTGCGCCCGACCAATCGCCCCGAACGGCGGTTGATGGCGGCCGCGCAATTGTTCGCCCCCACCCCCGGCCTGCCGGAACGGGTTGCCGACATTGCCAAGCGAACCCAAGGACTCGACGCCAATACCCTGCTGCAACTTTTTGATTTGCCGGAGACGCCTTATTGGGCAAATCGCCTGTCATTTTCCGCGCCTCCGGTGGATGCGCCCGTGGCCCTGGTTGGTTTGCCACGCGCCCGGGCGATTCTTGTGAATCTGCTGCTGCCCGCCGTGGCCGCCCTGGGCGCGCCGGCTTCAGCATGGCAAGCGCTGTTGGCGGATCTGCCGGCGGAGGAGCCCAACGAATTAGTCAAGCAAACCGCGCTGCGCCTGTTCGGGCCCGACCACACGCCACGGCTTTATCGCGCCGGTTTGCGCCGCCAAGGGCTCATCCATATTCACCACGAATATTGTCTGAACGACCGCTCGCTCTGCGCCACCTGCCCGTTGCCCACCAGCCTCGCGAGCACCACCCCATGAAAAAGGATCCGGTTCGCGTTTATACCCATCGTTTTGTTTTTCCGCCGGAAGCGGAAGACGAAAACCAGCACGTCAACAACATCGAATATGTGCGTTTGCTTCAAGAGTCGGCCATCGCCCACACCCGGCAAAACGGGTGGACTCCCGAAGAGCTGCACAGCCGCGACTGGACATGGGTGGTGCGCTCGCATTTTATCGAATATCTGCAACCGTGCCGCGCGGGTGAACCCATTGCGGTGCAGACGTGGGTGGCCAACTTTCAAAAAATCCGGTCATTGCGCAAATACCGTTTTGTGCGTGAAAGCGATGGCACCCTGCTGGCTACCGCGCAAACCAGTTGGGTGTTCCTGAATCTGCGCACCGGTCGACCCGTAGCCATTCCGCCGGAGGTCCTCGCCGCCTACCAAGCGGTACCGGCAGCCGAGGAACCGGGCGAAAGCTAGCCGGAACGCCGCTCCGGCGCCGGATGGGATTATGCGCCGTCTTGCGCGCGGATTTCCACCCGACGGATTTTGCCGCTGATGGTCTTGGGCAACTCGCGGACAAACTCCACCACGCGCGGATATTTATACGGCGCGGTCACTTTTTTCACGTGCGCCTGCAACTCGTGTTGTAATTCGTCAGAGGGCTCATAACCCTTGGCCAGCACAATGGTGGCCTTGACGAGCTGTCCGCGTTCTTCATCGGGAACGCCGGTCACTGCGCACTCCATCACGGCCGGATGCTCCATCAAGGCGCTTTCCACTTCGAACGGGCCAATGCGATAGCCGCTGCTCTTGATCAAATCGTCGTCGCGGCCCACGTACCAGAAATAGCCATCCTCATCCTGCCAGGCCACGTCGCCGGTGTGATATACCCCGCCGCGCAAGCAACGGGCGTTGCCCTCCGGGTCGCGATGATATCCCTGAAACATTCCGCGCGCGCGCAGGCGCTCTTGGGGCACCACGATTTCGCCCTGCTCGCCCGGGTCGCACCGGGAGCCATCCGGCCGCGCCAAAAACATTTCATAGAGTGGTGACGGCTTGCCCATGGAGCCGGGCTTGGGTTCCATGCCCACAAAGTTGCCCACGCCCACCGTCATTTCCGTTTGCCCGTAGGCTTCCATCAGGCGCAAACCGGTGGCTTTCAGGAATTGCTCATACACTTCCGGGTTGAGCGGCTCGCCCGCCACCACGGCGTATTCCAATTTGGAAAAATCATATTTCGACAAATCTTCCTTGATCAGGAACCGGTACACCGTGGGCGGGGCGCAGAAAGTCGTCACGCCGAATTTGGCGCACATCTCCAGCGTTTTGGTCGGCGAAAACTTGTCGTAGTCATGCACGAAGACCGCGCTGCCGCAGATCCACTGGCCGTAGAGTTTGCCCCAAGCCGACTTCGCCCAACCGGTATCCGCCACCGTGTAGTGCAGTCCGCCATCGCGCACGTTCTGCCAGAACTTGGCCGTCACAATGTGGCCCAGCGGATACGTAAAATCGTGCGCCACCATCTTCGGCTGCCCGGTGGTGCCCGACGAAAAATAGATCAGCATGGTGTCGTCATTGCGTGTGGCCGCTGCGCCGCTTGGCCGCTCCCAATGTCCATCCGCCGCCTGCATTCCCGCGGCAAAATCGAACCACCCCTCCCGCCCGCCATGCAGCCGCATTTTGAGCGGCGGCGCCGCTTGCTGGGCGGCGGCTTGATCAATCGCGGCCTCCAAGGCGGCATCGGGGACCGTCAGCACCAGCCGGATGCCCGCCCGCTCAAAACGGTATTCCAAATCGTGTTCCGTCAGCATGTGCGTGGCCGGCACGCCAATCGCGCCCAACTTATGCAGCCCCAGCAGCGCGTGCCAAAACTCCAGCCGCCCCTTCAAAATCAGCAGCACCGCATCGCCTTTGCGAATCCCATGACGCTGAAAAACCTGCGCTGCGCGATCGCTGCCGTCTTTCAAGTCCGCAAACGTGACATTCCTTTCGTCGCCCGCATCGTTGCACCACACCATGGCCCGGCGAGTGGGCTCCGTGCGGGCGTAATGGTCCACGACGTCATAGGCAAAGTTGAATGATTCCGGCGTGTGGATGGCCAACCCCGCGCGGAAATCTTCATAGGACGCAAATTCACTGCGGGGAACAAATTGTTTGAGCAGGCTCACTGAAAGCTTCCGGGTTAGATGATGATGGCCAGAAAACGGACTGGGCGGCCATCCAGTGCTTGCATGGCATGGCCATAGTTCGAGTCGAAGTAGACACAATCCCCCGTTTCCAAAATCAGCTCGTTGCCATGAATGGTCACACGCATCCGTCCCTCGAGAACGTAATTGAACTCCTGCCCCGGATGCGAGTTTGCGTGTGTGCCGGCTTCACCGGCATCGGGCGGCACCGTCACCTCAAACGCGTTCATTTTGCGCCCCGCAAAGTTGGCTGCCAGATTCCGATATTGGTAATCCTTCCGGCGCTCCACCTTCACCCCGCCTCCTTGGCGCGTGACACAAAAAATCTTCATGCGCGGCGCTTCGCCCGTCAGCAATTCCGTTAAATCCGCATTCAGAAAAAGAGCCGCTTCATGCAATGCGCTGGCGGGAATATCTGCCGACCCCGCCTCGTAGGACTCGTACACCTCCGCCGACACCCCCAACGCCGCCGCCACTTCCTGAGCCGACTTTTCCTCCAACTCACGCCGTTCTTTCAACCGTGCGGCGATGTCCCTTCTTTGCTCCTGCATGGCACGACTCCTTTTGTTGTGGCCTGGTCAGTCGGTCCTTGGCCCGCCTGCCACCAGCCCCCCTACTCTTGCAGAAGTTGCGCCAAAGTGCGAGCAATCGGATGCGGTTGTACCGTCCCAACCAGCCATTGGCCCTGCTTCGCAACCCACCCCGCTTCCTCCATAATGCCGATATGCCGCGATACGCTATTACGCGGAATCCCGGTGTCGCGGCCTAGTTGGGCAAGCGTTTTGGGAGCCATCAGCAGCGCCTGGACCAACGCACCACGTCGCGGGTGAGCCAACCCCCAGGCAATCCGGATAATTTCGGCATCTTGCTTTTCAGAAGAAGAGCCTAACACCTCCAGCAAAGCCTTCACCAAAGGCGCAGCCGAGGGCACTTGCGGGTCAGCGCCAAAACGATAAAAAACAAACGATCTCTTCCGCTCCACCCGCAGCAGCCCCCGCGACTGGATCCGGCGCAACTCCTGACTCGCGTCCGAACCGCCAATCCCCACCGCTTTCGCCAAGTCCGTAACACCGGCCCCCTTGCTTTGATGCAACTGCCGAATCAACTTCAAGCGCGTTTCTCCGGCAAGCACCCGGCACGTCCGCCACAA
>Ga0116186_1002819_pt1 | contig 15318 bp, 16 predicted proteins | sample AD_JPNNA4_MetaG_FD_89806 | JGI IMG/M metagenome (GOLD analysis project Ga0116186, IMG submission 89806) | Active sludge microbial communities of municipal wastewater-treating anaerobic digesters from Japan - AD_JPNNA4_MetaG | ecosystem: Engineered > Bioreactor > Anaerobic > Digestate | place...
CATCCTGCGCCTGCCCGCAGGCTCCGGACAAGAACTCAGCGAGCGCTATCGACGGGTGACCCGTCACGCCCGCGCTGCCTATGACCGCGTCTTCTTCGCCCCCTGACGTTGGGGCAGGGCCTGCCTGGTGGTGCAGGTATGGGTGCGCCATTGGGCAGGGTCTGCGCGGGCCGTGGATGAGACGGGCGTCCGAGCGGCGAGACGCCCTCCTTAGACTGGAGCACATGCTCTCCGTGCTCGACCTGCGTGGCCGCCAGCCCTCTCTCCGGGAGCTCCGCGCCGCCCTGCCGCGGGCCGAGTTCGACGTCGAGGCGGCCCTGGAGGCGGTGCGCCCCATCTGCGAGGACGTCCGTGAGCGCGGCGCCGAGGCCCTCTACGCGGCCGCTGAGCGCTTCGACGGCGTGCGCCCAGCGAACCTCCGGGTCCCGGCCGAGGTCATTGCCGACGCACTGGAGACCTTGGACCCTGCGGTCCGAGCCGCGCTCGAGGAGTCGATCCGGCGGGCCCGCCTCGTGCACTCCGACCAACGCCGCACGGAGTCCGTCACCGAGGTCGTCCCGGGAGGCACGGTCACCGAGCGCTGGGTCCCCGTGGATCGGGTGGGTCTCTACGTCCCCGGCGGCCTCGCGGTCTATCCGAGCAGCGTCGTCATGAATGTCGTCCCTGCCCAACTCGCGGAGGTGGGCTCCCTCGCCGTCGCGTCCCCGCCCCAGAAGGACCACAACGGCTGGCCACACCCGACGATCCTCGCGGCCTGTGCCCTGCTCGGGGTCGATGAGGTCTATGCGATGGGTGGGGCCCAGGCCATCGCTGGCTTCGCCCACGGCTTCGGTGAGCCGGCCAGCGAGGGTGAGCAGACGGCATACGCGGCCTATGACTGCGAGCCGGTCGCCTTGGTGACCGGTCCCGGCAACATCTATGTGGCAGCTGCCAAGCGGCTCCTCAAGGGCCTGATCGGCATCGATGCCGAGGCGGGCCCGACCGAGATCGCGATCCTCGCCGATGCCTCCGCGGACGCAGGTCACGTCGCGGCCGACCTCATCAGCCAGGCCGAGCACGACCCAATGGCGGCATCCGTGCTCGTCACCGACTCAGCGGAGCTCCTCGAGAGTGTCGAGGCCGAACTCACGGCACGTGTCGCGGCCACCAAGCACCACGAACGAGTTCTCACCGCTCTCACCGGTCCGCAGTCGGGGGTCGTCCTCGTCGACGACATCGAGGCCGGTCTCGCCGTCGTCGATGCCTATGCAGCCGAACACCTCGAGGTGCAGACGGCCCACGCCGCGTCCATCGCTGCCCGCGTCCGCAATGCCGGGGCAATCTTCGTCGGCCCCTGGTCGCCGGTCAGCCTGGGGGACTATTGCGCCGGGTCCAACCATGTCCTCCCGACGGGGGGCAGCGCGATCCACTCCAGCGGACTCTCGGTGCAGTCCTTCCTGCGCGGGATCCACGTCGTCGACTACTCGGAGGCGGCCCTCCGGGAGGTCGGCGGCCATGTCGTCACCCTGTCGCGTTCGGAGGACCTCCCCGGTCACGGCGACGCGATCATCGCCCGACTTCCCGAGTTGGGCTGAGCCGTGCGACCCGAGATCGAGGCGCTGCTGCGCCCGGACCTGCGCGGCGGAACCGCTTATGGCGCACCGCAATTGGACGTGCCGGTTGCGTTGAACACCAATGAGAACTCGTATGCCGTGCCGCCGGTTGTCACCGAAGCCATCACTCGCGCTGTGGCCGAGACGGCGGCTGGCCTGAACCGCTACCCCGACCGCGAGTTCACCGTGTTGCGGGGCGCGTTGGCGGCCTATCTGTCGCGGTCGGGAACGTCGATCGCCGTCGACCAGGTGTGGGCGGGCAATGGCTCCAACGAGGTCCTCCTGCACCTGCTCCAGGCCTTCGGTGGCCCGGGGCGGGTGGCGCTGGGCTTCACCCCGGCCTATTCGATGCACCCGATCATCACGACGACGACCGGCACGACGTGGGTCGACGGGATGAGAGGGGTGGCCGGTGCTGGGGCCTTTGACCTCGACGCTGCATCGGCGGTCGCGCAGGTGCGCGCACACCGGCCCGACGTCGTCTTCCTCTGCTCCCCGAACAATCCGACCGGCACCGCGCTGGGCCTCGATGTCGTCGAAGCCGTCCACGAGGCGGCACCCGACGCGCTCGTCGTCGTCGACGAGGCCTATGCCGAGTTCGCCCGACCGGGGACGCGGTCTGCGCTGACCCTGCTCGAGGGACGGCCACGACTCGTGGTGACCCGGACGATGAGCAAGGCCTTTGCGCTGGCCGGGGCGCGGTTGGGCTATCTGGCCGCCGACCCTGACCTCGTGGACGCCCTGCGCCTGGTCCGCATGCCCTACCACCTCGGCACCCAGACCCAAGCCGTCGCCACGGCGGCACTGAACCACACGGACCTCATGCTCCACACCGTCGATGTCATCAAGGAGCAGCGGGATCGCATCGTGGCCGAGGTGGCGGCGATGGGACTCGACCCGGTCGCCAGCGATGCCAACTTCGTCCTCTTCGGGGGGCTGCAGGACTCCCACGTGACCTGGCAGGCACTGCTCGACGACGGTGTCCTGGTCCGGGATGTCGGCATTCCGCACTATCTTCGTGTCACAGCGGGCACACCCGAGGAGACCTCCCGTTTCCTGGGGGCGCTCGCCGCATTGGTCCCCACTCACCGCTTGGAGGCATCGTGACCGACATGGCCACCCAGTCGTCCGCTGACGGCGTCCACCGCACGGCGACGATCCGGCGCGCCACCTCCGAGAGCTCGGTCGAGGTGACGGTCGATCTCGACGGCACTGGGCGCGGCGAGGTGAGCACCGGGGTCCGCTTCTATGACCACATGCTCCTCTCGCTGGCCAAGCACTCCCTCATCGACCTGACGATCACCGCCGAGGGCGACGTCGACGTCGACGCCCACCACACGGTCGAGGACGTCGCGATCGTGCTGGGCCAGGCCCTGCGCGAGGCCCTCGGTGACAAGGCCGGGATCGCCCGCTTCGGTGACGCCACGGTGCCCTTGGACGAGGCACTCGTCCAAGGTGTCGTCGACGTCGCTGGTCGGCCCTATGTCGTCCACGACGGCGAACCCGCCGGGCAGGAATACGTCATCATCGGTGGCAACTTCGTCGGCTCCCTGACGCGCCACGTCTGGGAGTCTCTGGCCACCAACGCAGGCATCGCCCTGCACGTGCGCGTGCTGTCGGGGCGCGACCCGCACCACATCGTCGAGGCCCAGTTCAAGGCCGTTGCCCGGGCCCTGCGTGCAGCAGTCGCGCGCGACCCCCGCGTCGAGGGCATCCCGAGCGCCAAGGGCGCGCTCTGACGCGTCGGCGATGACCACCTCCAGTTTTCGCGCAGGGCCCCGGTCCGGTCACGGGCTCGTGCTCGTGCGAGGTCATGCCCGCGCCAGTGCCCGCTGGCTGAAGCGCGGACTGGTGCCAGTCGCGGCCGTAGAGTTGCCCGGTTGGACCGGGATCTGTCTCACGGAGGCGACGGCGCGCACCGCGCCGCCCTATGACGTCGGCCTCGAGGTGCTTGCTGCTCGACCGACCCCAACGCGTCGTCGCCCCTCGATCGGTCTGTTCGTCATCGACGGCTGCGCCATCGTGACCGTCCAGCAGCGGGGATGGCGCGCTGACCAGCGGTGGCTCGTGTGGCAGCCCGGTCATGGTGTGCGTCGCACGCCGGATCTGGCGCCCCTGCCCGCATCGCTGATCACGGCCACGGCGGGCTCGACAGTGACCGCGAAGGAGGTCGCCGACCACTTCTCCGTCACGACCGGTCAGCCCGTCGACCGTTTGTGTGGCCTCTTGTCCCTGCTCGGGCTGCCCGGCGAATCCCTGCTGCGTGGGGGCGCGCCCAGTGACGCCGAGACCGTCGAGCCCACGCGGGGCTCGGTCCGTCGCTTCGACCACCTCGTCCACGGTGACGAAGGACCCCAGCCGGTGGTGCCGTCATGAGCGCGCGGGTCGTCGTCCTCGACTACGGCAGCGGCAACATCCGGTCCGCGGTCCGCGCTCTGGAGCATGTCGGAGCCGAGGTCGCACTGACCGCTGACCCGGTGGCCGCGCTGGAGGCCGACGGGCTCTTCGTCCCCGGCGTGGGCAACTTCCACGCGTGCGCAGACGGCCTGAGGGCGGCGCAGGGGCCGTTGGTCATCGGACGCCGACTCGCCGGTGGTCGACCGGTCCTGGGGGTGTGTGTCGGCATGCAGGTGCTCTTCGACGGCTCCACCGAACCCAGTGCCCAGCGCGTCGATGGTCTGGGCGAGTGGCCCGGGCTCGTCGAACGTCTCGACGCAGCCGTCGTCCCGCACATGGGCTGGTCGACCGTGGACGTCGCGGACGGTTCCGTGCTCTTCGCCGGCGTGGAGTCCGAGCGCTTCTACTTCGTCCATTCGTATGCCGTGCGCGACTGGACACTCGCGGTGGACTCCTCGACCTTCGCCGTGGTCGCCCCGAGGGTCACCTTCGCCGAGCACGGTCACCGCTTCGTGGCGGCGGTCGAGAACGGCCCGTTGGCGGCTACGCAATTCCACCCCGAGAAGTCCGGTGACGCCGGACTCACCCTCCTCGAGAACTGGGTCAGGTCGCTGTGAGCACGAAGAAACCGGCTGCCAAGAAGGCGACGTCCGCGCGGTCCTCCTCTCGCGCGACCACCCGGACGACCCGTACCACGACGACTCGGTCGGGACGATCGACCACGCGCACGACCCGCACGACGACGACCTACGGGTCCCGTCGCCGGCGCACGCCGACCGTGGCCGCCAGCGTGGGGAGCGCGATCGGTCTGTTGATCGCCGGCTTCCTGCTCAAGTTGCACCTTGTCGAATGGGTGCTGCTCATCGGGGCCGCAGCGCTCATCGCCGTCGTGGTCTTCCTCTGGCGACGCCAAGCAGCTGCCCGGGCCGCGCTCCTCGACCGGATGGCCACCACGTCGGCTGACAACTCGACTCCACCTGACCAGACAGCATCCCCAGCACAGGAGACCTCCTCATGACCGCAGCTCCCCGTTTGGAGCTCCTCCCCGCCGTCGACGTCCGTGCAGGGCGAGCCGTCCAACTCCAGCAAGGGGTGACCGGGAGCGGCTGGGACTTCGGCGACCCCATCGAGGCAGCGCTCGCATGGCAGGAGCAGGGCGCGGAGTGGCTGCACCTCGTCGACCTCGACCGGGCCTTCGGCACCGGCAGCAACGCCGACCTCCTAGCCGAGATCGTGGGCCGCCTCGACATCAAGGTCGAGATGAGCGGTGGGATCCGCGACGACGAGAGCCTCGCCCAGGCCCTGGCCACGGGCTGTCGACGGGTCAACATGGGCACGGCTGCACTGGAGCACCCGGAGTGGACGGCACGAGCCATCGCCGAGCACGGCGACCGCATCGCCGTCGGCCTCGATGTCCGGGGCACCACCTTGGCCGCGCGTGGCTGGACGAGCGAGGGTGGCGACCTGTGGGAGACCCTCGAGCGCCTCGATCGCGAGGGCTGTGCCCGCTATGTGGTCACGGACGTGAACAAGGACGGCATGCTCCAAGGCCCCAACCTCGACCTCCTTCGTGACGTGTGCGCCCGCACCGACCGGCCGGTCGTGGCCTCCGGCGGGGTCTCGACGCTTGCCGACATCGCCGCGCTGCGTGAGTTGGTCGGTGCCGGTGTCGAGGGAGCGATTGTCGGATCGGCGCTCTACAAGCAGGCGTTCACGCTGCCCGAGGCTCTCGACATCGCGGGCCGTCCGTGACCTCCGCCGGTCACCCGGCCAACCCGCGCGACCACTCACATCACCCGTCCCATGTCCCGGGGAGCGAGGCCACCGACTCCGCGGGGGTGACGTGGGGTGGGCGCGACCTGTCGCCGAGCGGTTTCGAGGCAGACACCGGTGCGGCCGACCCGACGCTGCTCACCGTCCTGGCCGAGACCGCCGATGACCAGACCCTCATGCGCGAGGTTGCCTCGGCGCGCTTCCTCATCCCGATCGTGGCCGAGCCCACCGAGCTCGACCACTCCGGCCCCCTCGTGACCGACGCCTCGGTCGACCTCGCCGCCGTGACTCTCGTGGGCCCGGACGGCCAGCGCGCCCTCCCGGTGTTCTCCGGCACCGAGTCCCTCGCCGCGTGGGATCCCCGGGCACGGCCGGTCCCGGTCGACGCGGCCCGGGTCGGGCAGGCCGCCATCAGTGAGCAGTGCGATGTCATCGTCATTGACGTCGCTGGCCCGAGCACCCGCGTGCTGCGCCCGAGCATGGTCTGGGCGCTCGCCATGGGGCAGGACTGGCAGCCGGCCCATGAGGACCCGGCCGTGGTCCGAGCGGTCGACGCGGCGACGGCCACGGAAGATGACCTCACGGCATACACGCTCGAGGACGGTCGGCCGCACGGCCGGGGCATCCTCGGAGTCGTGCTCACGCTGCGTCCCGGGCTCGCGGCGGACCAGGTCGAGGGCATCGCGACGCGGGTGGGAGAGCGGTTGGCCACCGACGGCGAGGTCCGTGCGCGGATCGACGGGTTGGCCTTCCGCCTCACCTGACGTCCGCGGCGATTTCTCCGTATGCCGTGCGCGCTGCTACCGTGGACCTCTGACCGATCGCTGGTCGTGGGCTCCGGCCTGCGTCCGACGATGTGCAAGAGAAGTTCGCTTCCACCCAGATGATCGCCGAGGTTCGCCCTCACAGGTTGTCGGGTCCCACCGGTCCACGACGGGAGTCGTGCCCACCCGCCAGGGTGAGCAGACGGCATACCCGCGTGTGTCGTCGTGGGTCGGACCAGTGAGGCTTCTCGTGCAACGGCGCGAGGAGCCTCTCCTCATGTCGGGGTCCGCAGCACCCACGACGAAGGAGAAGCACATCAGCGAGCCTCGCATCAACGATCGCATCCGGGTCCCCGAGGTGCGGTTGGTCGGCCCCAACGGCGAACAGGTGGGCATCGTGCGCGTCGAGGACGCGTTGCGACTGGCTGCCGAGGCAGATCTCGACCTGGTCGAGGTCGCCCCGATGGCCAAGCCGCCGGTCGCCAAGCTCATGGACTTCGGCAAGTACAAGTACGAAGCCGCCATGAAGGCCCGGGAAGCGCGCAAGAACCAGGTCAACACGATCATCAAGGAGATCAAGCTCCGCCCCAAGATCGATCCGCACGACTACGGCACCAAGAAGGGCCACGTCGAGCGCTTCCTCAAGGGCGGCGACAAGGTCAAGGTGACGATCATGTTCCGTGGTCGCGAGCAGTCCCGACCCGAGCTCGGGTTTCGGCTGCTGCAGCGCCTCGCGGCAGATGTCGCCGAGTTGGGTGTGGTCGAGTCGGCTCCCAAGCAGGACGGCCGCAACATGATCATGGTCATCGCGCCGACGAAGAAGAAGTCCGAGGCCCGTGCCGAGCAGCGCCGGCGCCGTGACGACTCCACCCCGGTGGAGGCGCCCGCGCCAGTTGCAGAAGCCACCCCGGTCAACGCGACCACAGACGTCCCTGAGGCGGTCGCCGCCGAGTGATCGGCGCGATCCACAGTCAGCACCACCACGAAGGAGAAGGCAGTCATGCCGAAGAACAAGACCCACAGCGGCGCCAAGAAGCGCTTCCGTGTGACGGGGTCCGGCAAGCTCATGCGTGAGCAGGCCGGTCACGTCCACAAGTTCCACGAGAAGACCCCGCAGAAGGCCCGCGCCCTCTCCAAGGACATCGAGGTCGCCAAGGCCGATGTCCCCAAGGTCAAGAAGATGCTCGGCCTCTGAGCCGCGCCACGTTGACGTAACAACGACGATCGCACAGATCGAGAACAAGGAGTACTCACGTGGCACGCGTGAAGCGGGCGGTCAACGCCCAGAAGAAGCGCCGGGTCGTCCTCGAGCGCGCCAGCGGCTACCGCGGACAGCGTTCGCGGCTCTACCGCAAGGCCAAGGAGCAGGTCCAGCACAGCCTCGGTTACGCCTACCGTGACCGGCGCGCCAAGAAGGGCGACTTCCGTCGCCTCTGGATCCAGCGGATCAACGCCGCGGCTCGCGCCAACGGCATGACCTACAACCGGTTCATCCAGGGCCTGAAGGCCGCGGAGATCGAGGTCGACCGTCGTATGCTCGCCGAGCTCGCGGTCAACGACGAGGCCGCCTTCGCTGCGCTCGTCGAGATCTCGAAGGCGAACGTCCCGGCCCAGGCCGAGGCTGCCTCCGCCTGAGAAATCTCTCGAGGGCGACGACGGTGGACATTCTCGCCAATCCCGGTTCCGACCGGGTCGCGTCGGTCCGTCGGCTCGCGCAGCGGCCGGTGCGGCAACGCACCGGCCGCTTCCTCGTCGAAGGGCCCCAAGGTGTTCGGGAGGCAGTGCGCTGGGCTCCCCAGCGCGTCGTCGATGTCTACCTGACCACCGAGGCTGCCGAGCGGTATGCCGTGGACATCGTCGAGCCCGCGCGCGCCGCCGGTTTGTGGGTCCACGAGGCCACGCCGGACGTGATCGCCGCGATGGCCGACACCGACGCCCCGCAGGGTGTTCTCGCCGTCGTCGAGAACACGACCGCAGAGCCGGCCGAGGCGCTGGGTGAGGTCCTGACCGGATCCCCCCGGTGCGTGGTCCTGCTCACCAACGTGCGTGATCCGGGCAATGCCGGCACGGTGATTCGCGGTGCGGACGCCGCCGGAGCGGGTGCTGTCCTCGTGTCCACCTCCTCGGTCGACATCACCTCACCGAAGGTGGTGCGCTCGACCGCCGGGTCGCTCTTCCACCTGCCCATCGTGACGGGGCTCGGGATCGGGGCGACCCTGCAGACCCTGCGCGCGCACGGCATACGCACTCTGGCGGCCGACGGGCGTGGGTCGGTCCTCCTGCCCGACGTCGACCTCACCACACCCCACTGTTGGGTCATGGGCAACGAGGCGTGGGGTCTGCCCACCGAGCTCCGGGACGCGTGCGACGAGGTCGTGAGAGTCCCGATCCGCGGCAAGGCCGAATCCCTCAACCTGGCGATGGCGGCCACCGTCTGTCTCTATGCCTCGGCTGGCGTCCTCTCCTGAGTGAGCACCGGGACCTCGCGCTGAGCGGACCCTCGCTAGGGTGACCTCCATGTCAGGGTCCGAGGAGCGTGTCGAGCGCCGCTTTCTCCCCGTGGACCCAGAGCACGCCTACACGGTGTCCGAGTACCTGCCCGACGGCTTGCTCACCGCGCTCGGCCCGGACGGAACCATCCTCCACGTCAACGAACCCGGCCTTCGGATCTTGGGCATGTCCTCCGAGGTCCTCTACGGCCGCACGCTCGAGGAGGGCTTGCCCTTCATCGACGGCAAAGGCGACCCTTGGTGGCCCCAGGCCAGCCCCTTCAAGGGGCTGGCGACTCGTTCGGGGTTTCGGGAGCGGCTGCTCTACCTCCCGAACGGGCATGACGTCCTGGTCACGGCCCGCTATCTCCGGCCTGCGCACCTGGCCGACCCACTGCTCATCCTCGTCGGACTTCGCTCTGGGGAGACCCGTCGGCGCGCCGAGGCCGAGACGGCAGCCTTCATCTCGACCATCGCCCACGAGCTGCGCTCGCCGCTCACCGGCGTCAAGGGCTTCTCCTCGACCCTTCTGCGCCGCTGGGACCGGTTCACCGATGAGCAGAAGCGACTCATGATCGAGACGATCGAGGCCGACGCGGACCGCGTGACCCGGCTCATCGCCGAGCTCCTCGACGTCTCCCGCATTGATGCCCGACGACTGCAGATCCATGCCCGCCCGGTGCCGGTGCAGGCGCTGCTCGAACGCCACGCCGGTCGGCTGGCCGCCACTGGCAGCACCTGCGCGGTCACCGTCGACGGCTGTGACGGTGTCATCTGGGGTGATCTCGATCGACTCGAGCAGATGCTCGCCAACGGGGTCGACAACGCCGTGCGCTTCGCCAGATCCCGGATCGCCCTCACCTGCGAGGAGGGACCCAGCGGCACCGTGGACGTGCTCGTCGACGACGACGGCCCTGGCGTGCCAGAGGATCGTCGTGAGCTGGTCTTTCGCAAGTTCACCCACGGTCGCGCGCCGGGGTCGACAGGGCTCGGTCTGTACATCGTCCGTGGCCTGTGCGAAGCACAAGGGGGCACGGCCACCATCGAGGAGTCGCCGCTGGGCGGGGCTCGCCTGCGGCTGCGCCTCCCGGCCGTCCGCGACTGACGACAAACGCACGGTATGCCGTGAGCCGGGCTCACGGCATACCGTGCGTTTTGCTTGTCGTTCCGCCCCGGGTGGGGCGTGGACTCAGAGCAGGTCGGAGGTGTCCTCGGGGTCGGCCGTGAGGCCTTCCTCGTTGCCCTTGGGCGCCTCACCCTTGTTCAGGGCCTCGATGGCCGCCCGCACGCCTGCGCCGTAGGCCGGGTCGGCCGCAGTGCAGTTGTTCAGGTGGCGCTCGATGGTCTCCTCAGAGGCGCCGCTGATGCCGCGCGCGGTGTTCTCGAAGAGGCGCTGCTTGTGGGCGTCGGTGAAGGAGTTGAAGAGGGCACGCGGCTGGCTGAAGTAGTCGTCATCGTCCTCACGGAAGTTGAACCGGTCAGCCATGGTGTCGATCCGCAGCGGCGGCTCGCGGAACTCGGGCTGCTCCTGCCAGCGACCGTAGGAGTTGGGCTCCACGCCCGGGGTGGCCTCGGAGTGGATCCGCATGGCGCCGTCGCGGTGGTAGCTGTTGCCGCCACCCTCGACGCCCTTGGCCGAGTTCACCGGGATCTGGTGGTGGTTGACCCCGAGGCGGTAGCGCTGGGCGTCACCGTAGGAGAAGAGGCGACCCTGGAGCATGCGGTCGGGGGAGAAGCCGATGCCGGGGACAACGTTGGCGGGGGAGAAGGCCGATTGCTCGACCTCGGCGTGGTAGTTCTCCGCATTGCGGTTGAGCTCCCACTCGCCGACCTCGATCAGCGGGTAGTCGGCCTTGGGCCACACCTTGGTGAGGTCGAAGGGGTGGTAGGACACCTTCTCCGCGTCGGCCTCGGGCATGACCTGGACATACATCTTCCACTTCGGGAAGTCACCGGCCTCGATCGCCTCGAAGAGGGCCCGCTGGCTGGACTCGCGGTCGCCGGCGATGACGTCGGCGGACTGCTGGTCGGTGAGGTTCTTCAGGCCCTGCTGGCTGCGGTGGTGGAACTTCACCCAGTAGCGCTCTCCGGCCTTGTTGTAGAAGGAGTAGGTGTGGCTGGAGAAGCCGTGCATGAAGCGGTAGTCCGCTGGGATGCCCCGGTCACTCATGACGATGGTGACCTGGTGCAGTGCCTCGGGCAGGTTGGTCCAGAAGTCCCAGTTGTTCTCGGCGTTGCGCATGTTGGTCTTCGGGTCGCGCTTGACCGCGTGGTTGAGGTCGGGGAACTTCAGCGGGTCGCGGAAGAAGAAGACCGGCGTGTTGTTGCCGACGATGTCCCAGTTGCCCTGGTCGGTGTAGAACTTCACGGCGAAACCGCGGATGTCGCGCTCGGCGTCAGCCGCGCCGCGCTCGCCGGCCACGGTGGAGAAGCGGGCGAACATCTCGGTCTTCTTGCCGATTTCGCTGAAGATGCTCGCGTCGGTGTACTTGGTGATGTCGCCGGTCACCGTGAAGGTGCCATGGGCGCCGGAACCCTTGGCGTGCATGCGGCGCTCGGGGATGACCTCACGGTCGAAGTGGGCGAGCTTCTCGAGGAACCACACGTCCTGGAGGAGCATCGGACCGCGCGCGCCGGCGGTCATCGAGTCCTGGTTGTTCCAGACGGGGGCACCCGCGACCGTGGTCAGGGGCTTGGTGTTGCCCGGCTCCTGCCGGGGACCTGCGACACTCATCGAACTCTCCTTCAGTGGGTGGTTGTGCATTCGGGGCAAGTGCCCCAGTAGAGGACCTCGGCCTCGTCGATGACGAAACCGTGGGAGTCGACGACATCGAGGCAGGGACGCCTGCCCGCGGCACACTCGACGTCCGCAAAGGCGCCACAGACGCGGCAGACGAGGTGATGGTGGTTGTCCCTTGCGTTGATCTCGTAGCGGGCAGGCTGACCGGCCGGCTCGAAGCGACGCACCAGCCCGTGGGACGTGAGCACTCGCAAGACGTCGTAGACCGCTTGGGTCGAGACCGAACCGAGTCGCTGCCGAGTGACTCGGCTGAGGGTGTCGACGTCACAGTGGGGAAGGGCGGCCAACTCGGTGAGGACCGCAACTCGAGGCGCGGTCACACGGAGGCCAGCCGATCGGAGCAACTCGCTCGGGTCGGCCCGGAGCCCGTCGACCTCGACTGCCATGTCGCGATTCATGATGCCCCCATCGTGGCCCCTTTTCTGGAATGAGTCAAGAGAAGCGGTGGGGATCCCTCGGGAATCGACGGTGGTTCCGGTCGGCTGGCCGACGGTGCGAGGATGTCCCGGCCATGTGGAGTGCCTACCGTGCCGTCTTCGCCGTTCCCGCCGTGCGGCGAGCGGTGTTGCTCGGGTTCCTCGTGCGGATGCCGATGTTCACGATCGGTCTGCTCGTCACCGTCCACATCGTCACCGACCTCGGCCGCAGTTATGGCGAGGCCGGGATCGCAGCAACGGTGCTCCTCGCCTCGATCGCCATCGGTGGACCCTGGCGGGGGCGGCTCCTCGATCGTTTCGGCTTGCGTCGCGTGGTCGCCCCCGCGTTGGCCGTGCAGGTGCTCGTCACGTGGACGGTGCCCTTCGTCGACTACGTGCCCCTGCTGGTGCTGCTCGCCATCTCAGGCCTGTTCGTCGTCCCCGGCCACGCGCTCATCCGGCAGAGCCTGATCACCGCCGTCGGGGAGGAGCAACGACGCACGGCACTCTCCCTCGACGGGATGGTCCTCGAGCTGTCCGCTGCCATTGGACCGGCCATTGCCGTCGCGATCGCCACGTCGTGGTCGACGCGGTGGATGCTGTTCATCGCGCTCGTCCTCAACGTGGTGGCGGGAGCGCTGCTGTGGTGGCAGGACCTGCCGATCCACGTCGATGCCAAGCCGGAGGCGCCGGTCGCCCGGCGGGAGTGGTTCGGGCGACGGTTCATCGGGATCCTGGCCGCGTGCACGATGGCCACCATCATCTTGTCCGCGACCGACCTCGGGATCGTCGCCATGCTGCGCGAGCAGGGGCAACCCACACTCATCGGTCTGGCATTCGCCTCGTGGTGCATCGGGTCACTCGTCGGGGGACTGCTCTATGGAGGTCTGCGGCGGCCGATGACCCTTCCGCTCCTCCTCGGCCTGCTGTCCGCGCTCACCGCACTGCCCGCACTGGCGACCGGCACCGTGTCCCTCGTCGTGGCGGTCTTCATCGCTGGCCTGTTGTGCCAACCGGTGATCACCGCAGGAGTGGAGGCCCTCACGCTCGCTGTGCCGGACCGTGCCCGGGGAGAGGCCCTCGGATTCCACGCCACCGCGATGACCGGGGGCAGTGCAGCGGGAGCACCGCTGGCCGGCTTCGTCATCGATGCACGCGGAGGAGCCTGGGCCTTCCTTGTCGTCGCCGCTCTCGGTTTCGTCGTGGCGGTCGGCGGTTGGCTCCTCATGGCCATCGGTCGCCGCCGCCCTCCCCGTGTCGCGCAGGTAGAGTTGCCTTCGTGACGATCGCCGCTGACCAGTGCACCCCCCGTGCCGTTCGGCGATTTATCGTGCCCTCGGGCCCGCTCGCCGCTGCGCGCTGACCCAGCCGCACGGCATACGCCGCCTCGCCCGGGGGCCACACGCAAGCCACGCCCGCTGTGCCCTGCCGAACGGAAGAGAAGCATGTCCGGACCCAACACGAACTTCGACCCGGTCGAGGTGGCGGCGCTCGATCCCGCCAACATCGAGGCGGCCCTGGCCGACGCGCTGGCGGCGGCGTTCGCCGCCAACTCCCTCGACGAGCTCAAGACCGCCCGCACTACCCACCAGGGTGACAAGAGCCCTCTCGCGCTCGCCAACCGGGAGATCGGCGCTCTCCCGCCGTCGGCCAAGGCCGAGGCGGGGAAGCGGGTCGGCCAGGCCCGCGGGCAGGTCAGCCAGGCGTATGCCGCGCGGCAGGCCGAACTCGAGACCGAGCGCGACGAGCGGATCCTGATCGACGAGGCGATCGATGTCACCCTGCCCGTCGGGCGGCGGCCCATGGGCCACCGTCACCCGACGGAGCTGATGTCCGAGCGCATTGCCGACCTCTTCGTCGGGATGGGCTGGGAGATCGCCGAGGGCCCCGAGATCGAAGCCGAGTGGTTCAACTTCGACGCCCTCAACTTCGATGCCGACCACCCTGCGCGCCAGATGCAGGACACCTTCTATGTCGAGCCGGCCGACGGCGGCCTCGTGCTCCGCACCCACACCTCGCCCGTCCAGGCGCGGGCCCTGTTGGAGCGCGGCGTGCCGGTCTACATCGCCTGCATCGGGCGGGTCTTCCGCACCGACGAGCTCGACGCCACCCACATGCCGGCCTTCCACCAGGTCGAGGGACTGGCCATCGACGAGGGTCTGACGATGGCCCACCTCAAGGGGACCTTGGACAAGATGGCGGCCGACCTCTTCGGTGAGGGCATCACCACGCGCCTGCGCCCCTCCTACTTCCCCTTCACCGAGCCGAGCGCCGAGATGGACCTGCGCTGCTTCGTCTGCCGCGGTGAGGACCCGGCCTGCCGCACCTGCAAGGGCACCGGCTGGATCGAGTGGGGCGGCTGCGGGATGGTCAACCGCAACGTGTTGACGGCGTGCGGGGTCGACCCGGATCGCTATCAGGGCTTCGCCTTCGGCATGGGGATCGACCGGGCGCTGATGTTCCGCACCGGGGTCTCGGACATGCGGGAGATGATCGAGGGTGACGTGCGCTTCGCCGCGCAGTTCGGGATGGAGATCTGATGCGCGTTCCTGTTGATTGGCTGCGCGAATACGTCGCCGTCCCCGCTGACGCGGCGGGCGTCGACATCGCCGCCTCGCTCGTCCAGGTCGGCCTCGAGGAGGAGGGCCTGTACGGGGGTGACATCACGGGTCCCTTGGTGGTTGGTCGCGTGCTGACCAAGTCGCCTGAGCCGCAGAAGAACGGCAAGACGATCAACTGGTGCACCGTCGATGTGGGTGTTGCGAACGGAAGTGGCGAGCCCCAGGGGATCGTCTGCGGTGCGCACAACTTCGAGCCCGGCGACCTCGTCGCCGTCATCCTGCCCGGTGGCGTGCTGCCCGGTGGCTTCGAGATCTCCGCGCGCAAGACCTACGGCCACGTGTCGGCCGGGATGATCTGCTCGGTCAAGGAGCTCGGCATCGGTGACGACCACGACGGCATCCTCGTCCTGTCCGGACGCCCCGATGCTCTTGACCTCGTGCCCGGCCAGGACGCCATCCCGCTCCTCGGTCTCGACCGGGAGACGGTCGAGGTCAACGTCACGCCCGACCGGGGCTACTGCTTCTC
>Ga0116186_1002825_pt1 | contig 15294 bp, 50 predicted proteins | sample AD_JPNNA4_MetaG_FD_89806 | JGI IMG/M metagenome (GOLD analysis project Ga0116186, IMG submission 89806) | Active sludge microbial communities of municipal wastewater-treating anaerobic digesters from Japan - AD_JPNNA4_MetaG | ecosystem: Engineered > Bioreactor > Anaerobic > Digestate | place...
AGTACTTGGGAGAACTCTATGCAACTCCGCTCTGAAATGCCCGTCGTGCTCTACATCAACGGCGTGTTGCATCACGCCACCCACCTGGGCTACAAGATGGTGGTGGACCACCCCAACCATCCCTTCGTTCGCTGTGCTGAACACAGCGGGTTTGGTGTGGCCAGCGTGGAACACCTGAAAAGCGGAGGGAAAGTCCGTACCTCTGGCTGCTGGTATAGCCTTCGGCCTGACAAGGAGAACACATGACCGACAACGTCCGAGAACTCGCCCAACGCATCTGCCACGTGCTGGACGACGGAGGGAACTTGCTGGCCGGCAGCGCGATGCACCAGATGTTGAAGGAGGCGCTGGCAGTGCAACCCACCTACTGCGCAGAGAAGCTCAAGCCTGGAGGGTGCCAGCTCCACAACCTGCATTGTGGCTGGCCGGCCTGCAACAAGCCGACAGCGCAGCGCGCCCCTCATGAGATCCCACGATGACCAAGCACCACACTCCCGGCCCCACGTGGGCCTGCCCCGAATGCAAGCGCAGTTACGGGTCCCTCTTCACCAAGTGCGCTTACTGCACCCCCATGGAGGCGTACCACATCCTCTACGAGGGGCGCACCATAGACACGGTGTTCTTCCGTGGCTACACTGAGGAGGACGTCAGGCAATGCCTGATGCAACATGACGGCTACCCGCAAGGTATCGAAGTGAGGAAGGGATGAACAACTACCCTGCAGGCCTCGGCTGCCGGATCTTGATCATCGGATCTCAAGTGGTCTATCGCTACTCGGACGGCCACAAGACCTACGAGTTCGAGCGCCTTGCGGACGTTCCGAAGGCTTTTCATGAACAGTTCCGCGAGGCTATCCGGGTGTACGGCCTGGAAGTCACACACGGGGACAGAAAGGACACGGTATGAGCGGTGAAGCAGCGAAGTATCTGGACGACCTGCTGGACTTCCAGCAGTACCTGGCCCAGTGCACTGACCGACAGGTGCAAGGCGTGTGGGAGAAAGAGAGCGCTGCTGGCCGCAGCAACTACGCCGCCCTGGCCAGAGCAGAGATGGGCAAGAGAAGGCTGCTGTGATGACCCTTTACTACATCTCACTGTTCAACTACAGCCGCAACCAGTATGCCCGCTTCATGATCTCCGCTCACACGGAAGAAGTGGCCAGGGCGAAGGCGTTCGACATCGTTGGCGTGAACTACCGCCTATCCGCCATCACCGCCGTGTGCCACACGGCAGACAACGTGTTCATCGAGCTATGAAACCAGACTTGAGCCTGCTGCTTCAAGCAGCACACGCCCTGGGCAACCTTGAGTTCATCAACCTGAGAGACAAGAGTGAAGATCACATCCAAGAACCTCCAGACCCTGCGACGCCGGCTGCACTTCCTGCAGGCACGGCCCTACGACAACACGTTCGACAAAGCGGAAATCGTTGCTCTGACCAACGTCCTGCAGGTCGCCGAGCAAGACGTTGAGCCAGGGCGGCGCGTGGTGTGCGCCGCCCTGCAGCTTGCACCTAATGACCTGATCCTTGGCGCGCGGCACTACGACGGCCTGATGCAGATGCAGATCGAGCTTGATACGGTGGACTGGTCTAAAGCGGACCAGGGCTTCATCGACAACCACGGCTCATACCTCACGAGGGAGCAGGCCTGGAACATTGCTGAGGAAGCTGGCCAGATTATCCGCCGAGTGGGCGGAGACGGCCAGAAGTTGTTTTCTGAAAACCTGTACTGAAAGGAGGGTCCGATGGACCTAGACATCCTGGAAAAACTGGAAGTGGCCTGCCGGATTCTGGCGCAGGGCTTCAAGGATGAGCGGAGTATGCTGGACGACGGCATGATCGAGTACGCTCAAGAAGTGTGTGATGAGGCGGGCACGATCATGAATATGATCCGCGAGCACTTCGCCTTGCGCCGGGCCTTGGGGGACATCATTCAATACGCCCACAAGACCGATACTGTGACCGCTTGGGCAACCGAAGCGCTCAACGGCAACTACAACTGACTGAAAGGAGCTCAACATCATGGGCACACGTTCTACGATTGCAGTTTATGAGGGCGCCACGCACCTCGTCACCATCTACCAGCAGTTCGACGGCTACCCCAGCGGTGTCGGGAAGGACTTGGCCGAGTTTATCCAGTCGGGCAAGTTCGTTAACGGCTTGGGCGTCGAGAAGGCCTTGGTGTTCAACGGCATGGGCTGCTTCGCTGCTGCCCTCATCAAGCACCTGAAGGATGGCCCTGGCGGCACGTACATCGTGCCCAAGGGCCAGAAGGAGGAGTACAACTACAAGGTTGTTGGCGATACGTTCGATGAGACGAAGTTGACCGTCTCCTGCCAGGGGCATGAGAGCTTCAAGGCGGGGTCGGTGGCGGCGTTCATGAAGTGGTGCAAGGAGTAGAAATGAGGCTCACCGAAATCGCACTGCAATCCGAAATCGATAAGGTGGCCAACCATCCGGATTACGCACTTGCGGAGTTCATACGCGAAGAGGGCGAGCACAGCATTTACTGCCATGGCCACTACACCGAGGCGGAGTTGCTGTTCAAGCTTGACCAGCTGCGCCTGGCCAACAAGTTCTGGGTCTCCAAGGAGAAGTGGCACATCAAGAGCCAGCTGGTGCGCGCCGTCAAGGCGTTCAAGCAAAACCCCACGCCGCCCATGAGCACGGTCATCCGACAGCTCGAGAAGGAGCTGGCCAGATGTCCTTGAAGTGTGATCGGTGCGAGTCCAGCATCCCGTGGCCGACGGCAGCAGAACGTGCTGAAGGATGGTACTGCCCCGTCTGCGACGTGTTGGACCCTGCACAGTACGACCAAGAGGCGTTTATCTCCTTCCTGCAGCGGGAGCTCGAAGAGCTGCAAATCATCGTCATCGAAATCCAGGAGCAACTATGTGGAAAGTTGAAGTGATCGCCGATTCAAGCGGCAAGTGGTGTGGCAACGCCGCGCGTTATGCCACGAAAGAGGAGGCCGAGAGGGCCGCCTATGACTTGGCCATGCGTTGGATGGCTGTGCGCGATTGGCGCGTTGTGGAGGTGACGGAATGACCCAGTTCACCACCATCCTGCTCCTGCCCAGCTACCTGCAGGAGCCGGGCGAGGCTATCGCCTACTACGTCTCCTACAACGTAGCGGCCAATGTACGCGAGGCTATCAAGCTGGCCCGACAGGAGGCCGTGGCCCAGTTCAAGAAGGATGCGGTGGTCATCCACACGCCGCTGGATCTGTCGCTGGTCCACGCCTTTCACGGCTGGCCGCCTGTGGCCTTGTACGGGTCCCAGGAGTGAAGTACACCGTTTTCATCATGTTCGAGGTCACTGCTGACTCGCCCAACGACGCGGTCGACCGGGCGGTGTCCGAGTTCATCGCAACCGTCAACAACCCTGAGGACAACCCTCCCCTGCTTGTCAACGTCGTCGAGAACACCGACGGCATTCACTGAAAGAGGTAACACACTATGACTGACTCTCAGATCGCCCACTGGTTCATCACCAAATGGCGCATTCGTTTGGCCGAGTGCCACGACATCTTGCACGTGGCCAAGATGATGAAGAAGCAAGGGATCCCGGCGGAGATCGCCGCGCAGATCCTGGCTCGCCCGTTGATGTGAGGAAGATATGAAATACGTGAGAAAGAAAGACCGGCCGAAGCCGCAGCCGACGCAAGAGATGCTGCGGCAGATTCGGTTGAGCGCCTATGGCCATGGGCCCTTTGACGAAGACATGGGACAACCTTGCGGCTACCAAGATGTGGCCACGATTCAGATGATAGAGGGCTTCTGCGTGGTGCGCACCGAGTACCTCGACGCCTTGATTGCATTAACCAAGAGTCAGGAAGAACGCCTGGCGCAACTGGAGAAGAAAGCATGAAACACACCGCGAAATACGTAGGCGAGCCCACTGAGATCACGATCACGTTCTCTCGTGTGGAAGCCAGGCTGCTGATGCACTTGGCCGGCTCTTTGCTGGGCGACCCCGGCGCAGACATGAAGGCTCTCTTGGGGTCGCCCCTGTTCCACCTGCTCAACGAGGCGGGGGTGGAATCCTTGGAGGATCAATTCATCAACAGTGCCCGAGTGAAGGACGCACCATGAAATACACCGCAGAACTGGTTCAGGACGATCACGCCGAGATGCCTGAAGACGACCTGGTCACCATCGGCTACACGTCCACGCGGCACTGCTTGGGCACCAAGCGCTGCACCGCCGACGAGTTGGAAGCCATCGAGAAGTCTGGCGCCATTTGGATCCCCGTCTACGCCTACATCCACAGCGGCACGACCATTGCCACGACGCCCTTTTCCTGCCCGTGGGATTCGGGCCAGTGCGGCATCGCCTGGATGAGCAAGGAGGCCGCCATTGCGAACTGGGGCAAGAAGGCCATGACGCCCAAGGTGCGCGAGAAGGCGATCGCCTACATCGAGGGGCATGTCAAGACGTTCGATCAGTGGGTGCAGGGCGACGTCTGGGGGTACCAGATCAAGGGCGAGGACGGCGAAGTGGTCGACTCCTGCTGGGGATTCTTCGGCCAGGACTACGCCGAGCAGGAAATGCTTGAGGCGTTGGCTCAGGTGCAGCAGGATGCTGATCAGGCTGAGAACTTGGCTGAGACGATGGCGGGTGTCCTCTGCGCTTGAGTGTTAGCAAGTCTGGAAAAACTCAACGGAAGCGAATTTGAAAATGGAGCCGAATATGCCGCCTCTTTCAGAGGTGCTTTTGAATCAAGGGCCTTCGATGGTGTGGCTGGATCACGCCGGGGCGCAGCAGGCCGTGCCTATGCGGGAACTTGCTAGGGATGTGCAGAGGAGGCTGGACGAGAACCAACAGGACGCCCAGCGCTACCGCTGGCTCAAGCGCTATTGCGGCTTTGGCATCCGCAAGAATGGCGTGCATGAGCTGACGGTTTCCTTTTCCATGGTGCAACCTGACAGCATCCATCAACTGGACGCCGCTATCGATGCGGCAATGAAGGAGCAAGAATGACTGAGCAACAAGTGTCCGCTGGAGAGGCTTGGTTTGTTGACCTCCGGCGTCGCGCCGAGGCGGCAGGCCGAAGGAACAACGCCGACGGCACGCCGGCCGCCGCTGCCGCCTTCATCGCCCTCTTGGTCGAGATGCGGGAGTGCGCGCGGGGCCGCCCCCTGATGGCCGCCGACATCCAAACGGTCATCACCTCTTTCATGGGAGCGACCAAGATGGAAGAGATCACGGACGGGATGGGCACGCTGTACTACGGGGCCAGGTCATGATCATCTACTTCCACGACTTCGAGTCTTTCATGAACGCCATCGACGAGTGTGTCACGAAGGGGCTGTGTTTTGAAGCTTACACAGACAATCTGCAGATCCGCTTGACGGGAGGCCACTGATGTTTGATGAACAACCTGATGGTGACCCGCATCACGAGTGCGCCTTCGAAATCCATCGCTTGCGCGGCCAGGTCGCTACTTTGCGCAGCGCGCTGTATCTGGTGAAGAACCTGCGCCAACTTGGCGGCATGTTGCCTGGGGTGAGACAGGTGATTGACCTGACCTGCGATGTCGCTGACGATGCCCTGGAAGCAACGGAAACGAAATGACCACTACCACCCTCTACATCGTGCCGGCTCTGACCGATCAAGCCGGGCAATGCCGCATCGTTGCCCGCAAAGGCGCCTGGGCGGCTAAGCAGAGTTACCGTGAGAACCCTGAAGCCTGGCATGAAGCCGGCATCATGAACAGCCAAGGGCACATCGTCTGCTTGAATGCTCCGGCCAAAGTCTACCAACAACTGATTCAGGACGAGCCGCACATGGCCGGCCTGGAAGTGCAATACAAGGAGGAAGCATGAGCTATGAATACAGAGGCTTCGAAATCCGCGATGAGATGATCGAGAAGTTGAACGCCTACGCCGAGCGGCATGAACCCATCGGCGACTTTCTGCGCGCCGTGCTGGAGAACGACCTGCAGATGGCAGTGGGTCGGGCGGACACCAGCAATCTGTACAACTTGCCGGCCTATGTGACCTACCTCTACAACGAATTGCCTGCCGCTTGCTGGGGCAGCCCCGCAAAGGTCAAGGCCTGGCTGGAGAATGCGCAATGAGCTACACACCCGATCGCGTTGAAGCGCTGGAGCGCAAGCTCGTCATCGTCCTGCAGGCGGCCAAGAGCATGGGGTTCAACAGCGAGGACGCCAACGACATCCGGAACATCTTCGCCGAGACGCGCCGGCTCGCCTGGCAGGCGCAGTCCGATCTCAACCGGGAAGACGCCTGGACCCGTGTGGAGCGCCTCTTTGGCCGATGATCTGGCCGCCGCCCTGGCCGACATGAGGGCGTGCCGGCCGCTGGCCTATCATCCGAGTTCGTGGCCGGCGTACATCTCGTCCGTGCGCCGGCTGCACAACTTGAGGAGTTTGCATGCACAGCATCAGAATGCGAAGCGCGCTGCACGAGTTGCGGCTCGCGTTCCCTGCGTACCAGGACATGAACAAGATCGTCCAGGAGTTGGAGGACTTGGCAGCAGTGCTGTACAACTCCAGCTCTACCCCTGAGCAGCGCCAGCTCGCGCTGCAGCACTTTGAAAGGTTGTTCCAATGAAACTCACCAACTACGTTCGTGATGCATACATCACCTCGGTTATGAACGATGTGCCTCGTGAGAGGTACGAGGAGATGCTCGAGAAGGCGATCCTCGATGACGCTATCGCGCAGCTGCCTGGCCCTGTGAGGGCGATCTGGAAAAATCCTGACTTCCAGGGCTACCTCGGACTGAGTTCGGTCTGCCCTGTGCAGAAGGCAGGTTGCGTGCAGGTTCCGTGTCTGAACCCCAAGAACTTCAGGTTGTCTGACGTGGCGATGCACCGGGTCCTGGAGTTGGTTGCTTTGCGAGAGGAGCAAGCGGCGCGTCGCAACTCCCTCCGCACACGGCTCCGGAGCATCGCCTACGGCTGCAGTACTCGTAAAGCGCTGGCAGAAGCCCTGCCCGAGTTCGAGAAGTACCTCCCCAAAGAGGAGGAGACGTCTCGCAACCTGCCTGTCATCGCCAACGTGGTGACAGACTTCGTGAAGGCCGGGTGGCCGAAAGGAGCGAAGAAGTGACCAAGATCTATTCCCTCAATGGCGAGGACTACTTCGACGACTTCCAAGACATCATCACCGATGAAGCGGAAGTCGGCGGCACGTACTGGGAGGCGGACAAGAAGACCTATGCGCCGTCGTACTTCTTCTACTTTGCCGGCATGTTAGAGGGTCTGTGCGAGCAGGCCTTTGAGGTTGCTGGGGACTTTGCGGAGGATTTCGGCAAGTTCAAGTCTGAGCGCGATCGTGACGCCTGTGAGGCCGAGATCCGGGCGGTGCTCGACAAGTACCTGACCTGTAACTTCTTCACGGCCGGCAAGCCGATCGAATGCACGTTCACCAAGGACGAGCTAACTACCATCTGCTCAAGCTGCAACGGCTCGGGCGAAGGCATGTACGAAGGCACACGCTGCAGCACTTGCGGCGGAAAAGGGGAAGTGACATGACAGTTGAGCAAGCGCGAGAAGCCAAGCAACTGCTTGAGCTCGAGATCCTGGCCCTGGTCCAGCAATTCGAGAAAGCTACCTCCCTGAAGATGGCCGCCTTGACGGTGCATCAGCGCTGGGCTACGACAGGGCCGGAACGCCAGCAGACGATCCGGGTGGAAGCGGAGGTAGCTTTCTGATGTTCATCTTGGTCACCACCACCGGCAAGTTCTTTGGCGGCTTCACTTTAGGAAGGCCTGACTGGTATGCGCACCCGGCTAACGCCTCTTCCCTCACTGCCCGCCAAGCTGCTGCAATGTCCGTCATTCTCAAGAAGGAGGGCTACGATGTCCGCCGGCAACCCCTTACCCGTTGAAGTCAAGTTCATCCTGGGGCTTGCGGTGATTGCTGCCTGCATTGTGGGCGCGATGATCGGCTGGTTTGTCTACGATGCCGGCATCAAGGCGCAGCTGTACCGCGAGTGCCTGGCCATGACCGAGCGGGTGGCCGGTGAGGGGACCCGCAGCCTGCCCACCTGCTATTACCGATGAGCGCAAACCAACAAACAAATCTACGCACTGTGGCGGCCCTCTATGTTGAGCCGAAGGGCTGCTACGTGGGCGCGCCAGGCGTGGACCCGTGGGACGAAGCCCGCGATGCGCGCACCTACGCAGGCCCGCACCCGGTGGTGGCGCACCCGCCGTGCCAGCGATGGGGCAGGTTTTGGCACGGCAGCACCCGCAAGCCGCACCAGTACAAGATGGGCGACGATGGCGGATGCTTTGCTGCGGCGCTGGATTCCGTGAACCGATGGGGCGGCGTGATTGAGCACCCGGCTGATACGCACGCATGGGAACGCTACGGCATCAACCGCCCTGCGCGTGCTGGCGGATGGCTGCGGGGACGGCCACGCGGACATACGGCGGACGGCTGGACGTGCTGTGTGTACCAAGGGCACTACGGCCACCCGAGCGGCAAGGCGACGTGGCTGTATGTCTCTGGCGTGAAGCGCGAAGACCTGCCCATGCTGAAATGGGGCAAAACCGAGCAACGCCTGCCGCAATGGATGATCGACCGCTACGGCTACGAGAAAGCCAGGCGCATCGGCGTGGTGGCGATGGTGGGCGGGAAGAACAAGACTGCGATCAGGAACGCCACGCCAGAACCTTTCCGCGACCTGCTGCTGTCGATAGCGAGAAAGGCTAAAGCATGAGATGCCCCACCTGCGGGACCGCTATGTCCGAAGTGCTTGATACCCGAGCGGGGCGCAACCAGAACGTCCAGCGACGAACTCGGCGGTGTTTCAATGGGCACACGTACAAGACGATCGAAGTGAGTGCCGCCCTGTTTAGCCAGGTGGGCAAGATCCACATCGACAAACACGAGCGAGGGATCAAGGAGCGTGCCCGCCGCTGGGCCCGCAACATGCAGATCGTGAGGACCGTCAGGGAGGGCAAACAGAGCAACAAGGCGATCGCGATCGATTTCGGCCTCACCTTTCAGTCGATCACCTACATCCTCCGCCAAATGGGAGCGGAAGACCTCATCAGGAAGCGAAAGAAGACACCATGAAAATCATCCAATCCATCATCCGGGCGTTCACCGCACCCACTGCGCATGAGAAGGCGCGCATCGAGCTGCAGCGGGCTCAGTCCAGCCTGCTTGAGGCGCACTCGGCCAAGGAGTATGCCCAGGCCATGGTGCTCTACCATGACACTCGAATCGCGAGGCTTAGCGCGTACTTGAACCAGCCTGCGGTTGTGGAGCCACCCAAGACCTGATACAGTGAATGTTCCCCTGCCGCTCAGGTGGCAGACAACCCCAGAAGGAAACCAAGTCATGATTGAAAATCTGATTGAAGACAACATCCCGTTGCCCGAGTCTGCCAAGAAAGTGGGCCGCACTGTTTCGCCCGAGTACGCCGCCTGGCGTCTGCTGGAGGTGGGGCAGAGCGTGTTCATCCCCAGCAAGAGCTTCTCCACGGTGAAGATCTACCAGAGCAGCGAGTCGATGCGCGAGCTGCGCCAGCAGGGCCAGAAGTGGCACGTGGAAGCCGGCGAGAAGAACGGCGTGCCGGGCGTTCGGGTGTGGCGCAAGGAATGAGCCCAGAGCAACGCGCCCAGCACGCGGAGCTGCTGCGCACCTTGACCACGCCCGATCTGATCCTCCGAACCGCCGGCAGTCGGACGAGCAAGGTGCGCAGCCTGCATCAGCACTACGCCCGCGCAGGGCACTTGAGCCACTCGCAGCGCGCCGTGCTGTGCCTGTGGCTTGTGGAGCAGCCATGTCCAGACTCAACTGCCTCGTGATGTGGCTGTGGTACGGCCCCCAGCTGGTGCTCGGGCTGGCGGCCATGACACTGGCCTTCCCTTTTCTCGTCTTGTGGTCTTTCTTTGACGCGGAGAGCCCCAGCGAGATCACAGCGGCCTTCGATCGCTGGTCGCTCGAGAAGGAGGAAGAGATCAAGTCGGCAATCGGCCGGCTAGGAAAGAAACCCTGAATCAAGGAGTGACTCTATGTTCGTACATTTGACCCGAGTTTCAAGCAATGCCAAAACCGGACCCATTCCGGTGTCTACCACTGAGCGCAAATCCTGCCCCGTGCGCTGCCCCCACATGAACGCTGGCTGCTACGCCGACAGCGGCCCGCTGGCTCTGCACTGGAACAAGATCCCCTACCGCGGCATGCCCTGGGAGGACTTTTGCGAGGCGATCGCTGCTTTACCCGCCGGCACGCTGTGGCGGCATAACCAAGCCGGTGACCTGCCCGGCGACGGCGCCGATCGCATTGACGGCCCTGCCCTGATGGATCTGGTCGAAGCGAATCTGGGCCGGCGCGGCTTCACCTACACCCACTACGACCCCACCAAGGGCGACAACGCCTACTGGATCGCAGCGGCCAACGCGATGGGCTTCACGATCAACCTGTCGGCGGATACGCTCGAGCAGGCCGACGCCTACGCCGCCCTGGGCCTCGGGCCAGTGGTCGTGGTCCTGCCTTCGTACACATCCGCGCACGGTATGACGCCGGAGGGACGGACGGTTGCTGTGTGTCCTGCCACACAGACGGAAGGCGTGTCCTGTGCCACGTGCCAGATCTGCGCGAAGCAGCGCCAGGCCGTCATTGGATTCCCGGCACACGGCTCGCGCAAGAAGGTCATCAATCTGCGGCTGGAGACTGCGTGAGCATCCCCGACAAGATCTTCGACCTGCTTGCTGAGGACCCCAGATGCGCGGCAGAGCTTGCTGAGGAGCTGGGCATTACGATCGAACATTCGCGGGCGGCCCTGGGCTGGCTTCGCAAGCGCTACCCTCCTGATCGCTGGGGACGTCGCATGGTGTTCATCACTGATTGGAAACGATCCTCCATCAAAGGGAGGTTCTATCTGCGAGCGGTCTATGCCATAGGCTTGCACAAGGATGAGCCCAGCCCTGGCCCTCTCACCGTTTCTGAGTACAACCGCCGCTATCGTGAGCGCACAGGCGGGGCAGTCAGCAGTGTGTTCGCTCTTGGCCAGAGGGTCACGGATCGAAGAGCTGCCTTTGATTGGCGAGCTAAGAAAACCCCTCAGCACTTGACACTTCCTCAGCATTCCGTTAACCTGTCATTTTCAGCAAAGGCTGCACAACATGATTCACAAGATTGAGATCTACAAGGACAAGAAGAGCGAGTTCCGCTGGCGCCTACTCTCGGCCAACGGCCGCATCGTCGCCGACAGTGGCGAGGGCTACACCCGCAAGGACAATTTGAATCGGGCGCTGCAGGTGTTGCACAAGGCCTTCACCAGCCAGGTTGACATTGTGGACCTGACGTCATGAAAGCGGCCGTTCTTGCCCTGCTGCTGGCTGTGAGTGGTTGCGCACAGTTCCAGAACCGCGTGGCCTGCACCTTGGCCCAAGATGAGGCCTATGTCGTGTCCAAGTACATGCGGCTGGGCGTCTCGAGCGACCTGGCGCCTCAGGACGCGCAGATCGTCTGTCAACGTTCGGTCATGCCTGTAAAGTGAGGTAACCAGCTGCCCATGGCGGCTGGATGTGATTAAACTCACGAGTATCCCGGTGGGCGGTCTACCGGGAACACCAACTGAAAGGCGCTAACCATGAAGAAACGCCACCTTCGCCTCCTCCTGGAGGTCAAAGAGTTGCGGGACCAAATGGATCGTCTGACAGCCCTTGTACTTGAGCTGAAGGAGATTTCCATGTCCGGTTTTGATGATCTGGTCCGCGAAGCGGGCGAAGAAAAGGCCATGCTGGGTGAAGTGAGCGCGGCCCTGGCCCGTCTGGTGGGCGTCGTGACGCCTCTGCAGACGGCTCTGGCCGATGCCCAGTCCACCATTGCGGCCCAAGCGGCTGCTCTGGCTGCTGCTGGCGCCAACACCGCAGCCCTGGACGCGCAGGCTGCTGCTGTGGCCGCCGGCCTGAACGATGGCCAGACGGCCATCGCAGCTGAGCTGGCTGCCCTGCCCGGCGCTCCGGCCCCCGCGCCGGCGCCCACTCCGGCTCCGGGCGTTCCGGATCTGCCGGCTGACCCGGTCGCCTGATCCAGGCGGTCGACTCTGCGGCCCTTCGGGGCCGCTTTCCCTCTGAAGGAGATTTCACCATGATGAAAGCTGTTCTGACCTTTTCCTGCATCGCCGCCGACGGCAGCTCGGCCAAGGCCGAAGCCCAGCGCGCCTGGGACGACGTGACCAAGCAGGATATTGAGGCCATGGAGACGGCCATGCTGAGCGCACAGCTCAAGCTGCTGGACTTTGGCAAGGCACTCAATGCCGGCACCGCCACCGACCCGGGCAACACCAATCCGGTGACCTTCGTCTCCACCTTCACGGTGACCGAGGACGCAGCCCTGTGGTTCCACAACAAGACGGTCTGGCCCAAGACCGGTGATGAGCCTCAGGCGCTGATCGTCAGCCTGCTCGACGGCGAGCTGGCCAATCTGCCGGCTGTGGCTGCGAAGCTGCGCAAGTGATCAAGCGGGTGCGTCACCGGTTTAAGCTCTGGCGCATCCGCCAGATCGGCTACTTCCATGGCCGCTGGGGCCTGCTTAGCAGGTTCCTGAAGTGACCCCCGCGAAGGCCTCCAGTCGGAGGCCTTCTTCATTCCCTCCCTACTATGTGAGTACTGACTATGAACACGACCACCGCCCTGGACTACAAGACCCTGGCCGCCGACTGGATGGCTGCCAAGAGCAAGGAGAACGCCTGGAAGGAGAAGCGCTTGGCGATCGAGGCTGATCTGATGCAGTTCTTCCCCAACCTGCCCGAGGAGGGCCAGCGTACCTATAACGAGGCCGGCTACAAGACCGTGGCCAAGAACGACCTGAACATCAAGGTGGTCAATCGCGACGCCTTCGTGTTGGCGGTGACGGAAGGCTCCGTGCCCAGCAACATCGTGCAGTTTGATATCTACGAGACCGGCTTCAAGCGGTTGCGCCGCCTGGCCGTTGCCAATGACGAGCAGGCCCTGAACGTCTACAGCCGCATCCTGCCGCTATTCTCGGTGACGCCGGCCAAGACGGGCTTCACCGTGGTGAAGGGGGTGTGAGCGATGGATGAACTGAAGTTGTTGGTCGACATGGTCGGCCATCTCCCCCAAACGGCACTGTGGGTTTTGCTCGGCTACTTGGTATACAAGCTGGCTGTGGTGGGCTCCATCTACGGCGTCATTCGCTATGTCACCTCTCAGGTATTCTCGTGGCTGTCGCTGAAGAAGGTGGAGTACAAGGAGATCAGACCTATGCTGGATGGCATGTGCATCAAAGGAGAGACGGAGAGCCTCATTGCCCAGCTCAACCGGCTCAGGGGGCGGGGGTTGAATATCCAATCGGAGTACATCCACAGACAGTCAGTGGACTGGCTTCGCCAAGCCATCGATGCGAAGATCGCGGATGACAACAAGAGGGCCACACCATGACCATGCGTATTCTCTTCGCCTTGATGTACGTCTGGGCGGGCGTCACGATGCTGTACGCTCTAGAGCAGATCGAGAACATCGGGGAGGAGTTGAACCCTATCACCACCAAGCTTGATCTGCCCCCCATCAAGGCGCATATTCAGGGGAGCCTGCCCATGCGTCTCATCCTCATTGCGATATGGCCTACGGCTCTGCCGATCTGGATCTACATGGCGCTGTTCCCTGCACGGAAGGAAACCGAATGACCATTGACTTCAAGCAACTCGCCGGCCGGCTGGCCAAGCCTTGGTGGGGTCCACACCCCACCAAGTACATCATGCAGCACGAGGGCCTCTGGGTGGGCGTGGGCCGCATCGTGGGCTACGACTATGGGTCGTGGAACATGCTGCTCCTGAGCCGGGGCACGTACGACATTCCCACCTCAATCCTTGAGCACAACATTTTGCTGGCCTCCTTTGTGACGGCCAAGCAGGCGGCGGCCAATGAGGTGAAGGGTCAGCCCCTGGGCTCCTACCTCATGCTGATGCAGCCTGACGAGTTCCGTGACTGGCTTGGCCTGGCCGATGCGGAGGCCTTAGGGCCTATTCGCAAGCAACTCATGGCTTGGGCAGATCGCCTGATTGCCTTGCCGACGGAGTGAGCTATGGCAAATGAAAAAGTCCGTGTGTGGATCACCAAGTACGCGCTGAGCGGCGGCATCTTCTGTGTTGACGCTGAGGTCTGCCACGATATCAGTTCAGACATGGTGACCTGGGGGAACAAGTTTTCTCAGTACGCTCATGGGAAGGAGTGGCATCGCACTGAAGGAGAGGCCAGGGCGAGGGCGGAGAAGATGCGGAAGGATCGGATCGCCGCTCTGAACAAATCCATCGCCAAGTTGGAGAAGCTGATGTTCTCGGCGCCGTTCCCGGAAGGCCATGATGGGTCGGTGTAAACAAGAGAAACACTGCACCTACCATCCGTGGGGCAGTGTGACCGGTGGGTGCTTTCAAGGCGAAAGCAGCCGTGCCAAAGATCAAAACCACCAAAAACGGATGACGGAACATTTAAATGGGTGAGCAAGGAGTGACTATGGCAGACGGGAATATCACGGTGACGCTGCAAGACCTGCGCGGCGTTGAAGCGAAAGAGCAGGCTTTATGGGCCGAGCGCGGGCGCTGGCTGGCGGAGAAACTGAGCGAGCGTAGGACGCCTGACGGTCGGACGGTGCTGGAGTTGGTGGAAGAACCGATCTGGGCGAAAGAAGACGGCACGTTTGCCGACTACTGCGCCGCCGTGGATGCAGCTATGGCGGCCGACGAAGAATGGTGGATGAGTGAACGGGCCTAACGCAAAGCTAACCGGACAAGGAGGCGCCTGATGCGCACGAGAAACGAGATGATGCCGCCCGCCGACGCTGGTCCGGTTGAGCGACCTGTTAGGCCTGTAGCCGAAGCGCACAAGCTGACAGACCGCCAGATTGCCGACATGGCGTTTGCAGTGCTGCGAGAGCACAACGACAACCGGCTGTGGCGTGCGCTGACCTACGACAGCGGCCCCTATGACGTGACAACCCCGACCTTGGCGCTATGCCACCTGGCGCGGGTGTTCTTTGCGGCCGGGGTTGCTGCCGCACTGGCAGGCTGCGTGGACATGGTGCAGCCGCCCGACATTGCTGTGGCCGAGGAACTGTGCGCCAAGCGCGGGGGCTATGCGCATGCACAGCGATGGGAGCGCGGCTCGGTGCTGGATGTGAACTGCAAAGACGGCACGCAACTGCAAGTGCGCCTGCCGAAGAAGGCCTAACGTGGGAGCTAAGCCGCCCGAAGGGTCGGCTTGAGCGAGGGGTTAGGCCCCATGTAACCGGAGCGTGAAGAATGAGCGACAAATTAGTGTTCCTGGCCTACCGCACCGACAAGGCCAA
>Ga0116186_1002836_pt1 | contig 15270 bp, 14 predicted proteins | sample AD_JPNNA4_MetaG_FD_89806 | JGI IMG/M metagenome (GOLD analysis project Ga0116186, IMG submission 89806) | Active sludge microbial communities of municipal wastewater-treating anaerobic digesters from Japan - AD_JPNNA4_MetaG | ecosystem: Engineered > Bioreactor > Anaerobic > Digestate | place...
CCCTGGGCTACTAAACATTGGACTGGCGTTTTGCGGTGAACAATATGGGATGACCGTGACCGGTTTGCGTGTGCCGTGTGCCGTGTGCCGTGACCGTGGCCAAGCGATGGCAGGAAGTTGTTTCGAGCTGACGTAGGGTGAAGGAAAGGCCCGGGAAGGAAAGGGGCCAAGATGGGGCAGATATCGGCCGCCGTCTTTACCCCACCGTTGCGTTACGCCCGTGCTTCTGACGCGTAACGGGGGTTCGCCCTGATTTTGTCCCTGCGCTGATGCCATTGTCCTGCACAGAGCATCTGCGAGACGTCTTCAACCTCGCGACCATCGGACGGGAGGAGAGGCCAAAAGGATGCGATCATGCCGTTTCATGCCAAATCCGCTGAATCCGACCAGGGTCAAGGAGTCAATCATCCCGAGCTTCGAGTCCGCGACGTGGCAGCCATCGCCGCAAATCGCAAAACCATCGCCGGAAGGCAACAGGTCACCGTTGCGGAGCGCCATGCCTCCGCGATTCTGCAAACCCCCTCCCCGTTTGAGCGAAACCCCTCCGTGTCGGAGCGAAACCCCTCCTCTTCCGGCAAAAAGGGTCGGCAGGACGCGAACTTCGCCTCTGCGCGTGTCAACCTCCGGCCGTCCGATGGAGCAGGCATCGATGAACCGAAGGACAGGTTCGGGCTCTCTGTTTCTGGGTACTTGCTGTACGCCGTGGTATGTGCCTCGCATTGGACTGGCGCACTGCGGTGATCAACATGGGATGATTGTGAGCGCTTTGCGTCTGCCGTGACCGTGACGGAAAGGCTCGGGGAAAAATGAGGGGATGGCTCAGGGGGGAAAGGGCAACGGTATGCTGTTTTTCAATTCGGTCTGTGGTGAGGCCTTGGCTCGCAGACCTAACGCAAGCCAGGAACGGAAATCTTCCCGTCTTTGCCCACCTTCACCCCACCGGTTGTCACCCCATCTTTATCGACCTTCACCCCACCGGTTGTCACTCCATCCTTGTCTACCTTCACATCTCCGGTCGTCACCCCATCCTTCTTGACCTTCACATCCCCGGCCGTCACCTCATCCTTGTTCGCGTTCAAGTTGCCGCTGGCGCCTTCTCGGTTTGCGACACTTGGCTTCTCCGCCTTGCTGGAATCGGCGGGCTGTGCCGCGGGCGTGTCGGCTTTGGGAGCTTCTTCCCCTACCACCGGGCTGGCGCCGGATTGATCACCCGTCGCCTCTTCGACATTTTCGCTCTTGGAGCAAGCACAACATAGAAATCCAGCCAGCACGCTGATCAAGACTCGATTCATGGCAATAACCTCCGAAGGAAGGGTAATTATAGATGCCCGTAACGAAAAAGCTGGAAAAATATGGCGAAGGGAGGAAAAACCTCACGGTTCTCGGGAAGCCGCCGGCGGCGAAGATGTCCCCCCATGCTTGGCGCGATACGGTTCGTACGCATCCATCAGCGCTCGGTAAATCCACGTCCCGATAACATCCGCCCCCATCGTGGTGGGATGCGTCAAATCCGGTTGACCGAGACCGCGACGGACCCATGTCGGCATCGAACCCACACCGCCCATGGCTTCGTGCGTGTCGAAAAAGGCACAACCTACCTCGGCCGCTACCTCTCGCTGCGCCTTGACCAATTCAGGCATGATCCGCGCGCTGACGATTTGCGTCCCTTCTTTGCGCGCCACATCATTGGGAGCCACGACCAGACAGGCAGCATGGGGCGTTGCCTTTCGCATCTTGCGCATCACGGACAGCGATGTTTCCCGATATCGATCCATCGGATACGCAAACCCGTCGGCGCTTTCGTTGAGTCCAAACTCGAAGACGATGAGCTGAGGATTTCGCATCTGCAGCGCTTGCGCATAGTGCTCATCGTTCGATTGATCCAAAAACCGCAACCGGCCTCCTTGAATTCCAATGGAATCCAGCACGACCCCCGGAACGTCGCGTTCCATCCACGTTCCAAAAGCCCGTACGGGTCCTTTGGCGACTCGCAATTCTATCTGATGAGCCCCATCGGCCATCTGCACCACATGCTCACGCAATACCGCGTTTTCTCCCGACGTCTCGATCGTGATCGTTTTTTCCTTGTCGATCTCGAGTTCTATCGTTCCCCCGCCGGGATGCTCCAGGTATTGCACGCCAAAACGTGATACCGAACGCCCGAATTCCCCCTCTTGAGTCGTGGCATATCGCGCCCAGGCCGCTCGGTTGAATCCCTGAAACGATACACCCCCAAGACCGTACAACCCATCGGCCGCGAAAGGTCCCACGACTCGGCTTACCTTCCACTCACGAGAAGCGCGTCGAACGACATCATTATGAAAATACCCCGGCCATGGATTGGCGATCGGCATATATCCATGACCCGCATCACCAAACCGGCTCTGCAATTGTCGTCGAAGCGTACCGGTCACAAAGTCGACCGCGAGCAGCGAATCGCCGTAGTGAACGATGCGAACGATGGCCCCCTTTTCTTTGCGTTCGGCGGCTACGAGCGCGTGAAAAAAAGGATCGAGTGCCTTGCCCGACGGATCGACGATGGGCACGGGCGGAGCCTTTTCTCGGATGGCGTGGGGTAGGGGAGGCAGCCCAGGGGTTTCCTGCACAGCCGCCGGACTGCCAGGAAGCGCCAACTCGGGACGGTCTTTCGTCTCTTCCGCAAGATTCGCTTCCCCTACAGGAGCCGACGCTTGATCCGATACCGCGGCGGGCGGGCTCGCTTCCCCCATTTTGGGATTGAACAACCTGAAACGCTCTGCGCCGGGCACAAGGTATGCCACACCGATTATTGCGAGCACCGTCAGCGATGCCAACACCGGTTTCGATGATAACGCTTCACGAGCAACGGGAGCTATCCATGGAGCCACGTTCCGCACCTGCCAGCCGTCGAGTTACAACCGCTTGCCTATTCGAGTTCCAAGCGTTTGCCTAGCATACGATGAACAGAATCGTTCGCAGCGGTGTCACAAGCGGTCGTGAGGGGAAAAACTGTTTACATGGCTCCCGCGAGCGTACGACAAGCAAGGGTTGCCGAAAAAAACGAATCCTGCGGCCTACATGCCTTCAGACAGGGGATTTTGAATGTGCCCGATGAACAATACGGCACCCGTGGGTTCGTCCATGATCGCCACGACGAACGGTTTGTTGACTTTCATTTCGATACTTTCTGGCGGAGCCGACGTTTCTCCCGCCATGATAACCGCCGTGGCTGCGGCCGCTTCCACGCCCTTTTCGTCGACCGCCATCATCGCCTTATGCATGATCTCGTCGATGTAGAGACGCTCGCCATTCGGCGGCTGGCTGCACATACCGTAAAAATCGGCCATGGGCGCCTCGAAAGCTTGCACCATGCCCAATTGCTGGAAGACTTCCTTCAGCTTGATCGCGTCGGTGGTGAACGAGAACTTGGGCAAGGCAAGATCGACGGGCTTCGTTTCGCGCTTCCCATACCGCTTTCCACGAAGCTGCCGTCAAACCCGCCTCATAAGACTCCAATGAATCCTTGGGCAACGCCACCACCAACGATAGCTGGCGTCCAACCAACGGTAGCGACACCACCTGCGCCGCGGCATCCTCGTAATAACCGAAAGGCGCATCCTGAGACATGAACTCCGCCGTGACCATCGAACCATCGGCGGTCGTGAAATCGCCAGGTTTGGTAAAGTCTTTTTCAAACGGCAACTCCCACGGCATCCTCAGATGAATGGCGTTGACGAGCACCATGCGGGTATTCTCGTCGAGGGAGCCGTCAGGGAGTAAGTTGTTGATTTTATTCTGTGTTTCGTTACTGACCCAGGTGTTGATCCGCTCTCGTTCCGCATCGTATTCATGGATGAAGTCGGCCAGAAATACGCCGGCACCGTAGTTGACCGCGAGCGTATCCAAAAAGGGCCTTTCCCACGTATAGCTGCCGTCTGCCCATACCGAGTTGACGATATGAAGTCGGAAGTTGTCTTCGGAAGGCGCCGAAGAACCCATGAGTTTGGCTTTTTCTTTGGCGTTGGCGAGCGCATCGGCAGCCCGGGATTCGAGGGTTTGCGTCAATGCATTATGACCGGCATGAACGTCCAATCCCGGCTTGTCGAAGTGAAGCGTTTTTGCCATTTCCTCGGCGGTTTGGTTGCGAGCACCCGCCCACGTCATCCCTAAAGCGATCGATACACTCAACGGGGACATGACCGTGTTGCTGGACTTGGCCGATGCGCGAGCTTTGGCAAATAGATCGAAAGCAAACGCATTGTCCGCCTGTACGATGGCATCGACGGTATCGCTGGAAACCGAGGAGGCGGGGGCGCGTTCGAGTTCCGAACGGGCAACTTGTGGCTTGTCGGTATTGTTATTCGGGTTGTCTGTGTCTTGTGGTGAGTCTGATTCGCCTCCACAAGCAGCCAAGGCGGCGAACAACGCGGGGATGAAAAAGTAGGTGTTTCGCATGGATGGAGCCACAAGCAAGGCTCGTGCCGCTTCGCGTTTTCCTCGTGGGACTGTTGTTTTTTCCAGGCGGGAAGGCAGGTGGCCTGTTCACCTCGGGCAGCGATGCCTCATTTGGCATGGGCTGTCACACAGTGGCACAGAACATCGGGAGGAAAGAATCGGCGATGCAGTGGAAAAGCCTTGAGTCGTTAGGGTATCCTGTTCGCCATGCAAGTACCCAGGGTGTTTTTTCTGTTTCGATCACTTCTCGTGGTAGCGGCCGTGCTGATGGGATGGGCTACCCCCGCTTTTGCTTTTGGTTCGTTCAACCTGAAACAAACCGCGGTTGAAGAAGCGGATGGGCGATGGAAATTCAATGTCGATGTCGATTATGGCAGCAAGCCGCACCTCGGCCACGTCCCGTTCGATTTCGTCTTCGTGCAGAAGGTGTATTACGAATACTCGATCACGGACACCGACAAGGCTCCGGTGCAACGTCGCAAACCCATGCACAATCAGGAGCCGCAGCGTGAGCAGATGGATATCGCTTTTTCCGATGCGCGGGGCGAAACTTGGCAGCGGACGAAGTTTTCGTTTGCCGTGCGACGGGATCGTGGTTTTTCCGCTGGTGAATACACGTTGACCGTCAAACGATCGTCCGATGGCGCCGTTCTTGGCCGTCCGATGAACATCACGCTCAACGGACAGAATGAATTGGTCGATCGACGTTCGATCGTATTTACCGGTGATGTGAAGAAAAAGCCGGAAACCAAGCCTGCGGAACCCGACAAGGAATCGGAAGAACCGACGCGGGAGGCGTCGCAACAAGCGACGGATACGGTGCCGGAGGATGTGGAGCCGGAAGATACCGAATCGGCGCCGGGCCCTGCACCGGTGGAAAAGAAAGCCAAGCCAGCGGGATGCGGTTGTTCCGTGCCAGGCCGCGATCGGACGCAAGGTGCGCTTGCGATGTTGGGAATCATGCTATTGGGCTGGACGGTTTTTTGGCGACGTCGCGGGTGCTGCTAGATCGATGGGATACTGCGCTCGATCAACGAAGGGTCGGAGATCGTTCGGAATCGACGCCGCTTGCAGCAGGGCCGTAGAGCTTGGTCAAGGCGAAAGCCGCTGCGATACATTCGGCGTTTTGCTCGCGAGCGGCAGAGCGCGCGGCCCGGCGCGCATCACGAACGAGTTCCACGATCATGCCACACAAAAGGTCGAAATCATTGTCGGGCTGCCTGACATGCGTCTCGACTGAATGCCTGTTCGCGATGGCCCGTAGTTTTTCGGCGGCATGAACAAGAGCTTGGGCCGCATCTGGCCCGCCACGACGTTCTGCTTCTTTATCGACACGAGGGATGGTGAGCGTTGCCCGAAGTTGGTCGAGTTGCGCTGCCAATCGAAATGGATCACCACGGGAGGATTCGGTTTGCTGAAGGGTTGCCACCACGGCCCTGGCGGCTTCCGCCGCGATGAAGTCCCCACACAATGCAAGACGTTGTGCGATGATATAAAGGATGGAACGCGCCCGCTGTCGCGCGTCTTTCCCACCACGAATGGCCTGCACATATTCCTGGGAGGTTTTTTTGCAGCGACCGTCCTCGTCGGTGGCTTGCAACGTCATTTGATGCAGCAGATCCCGAACTTCTCGTAGACGGTCCGCGTCGAGTTGGATGAAACCATGGCGGGCTACCTGATCTCCATAGCGCTCGAAAGCAAGGAGCGTCAGTTTGGCTTGCGCCAAGGTATCGACGCACCCAAACTGCCGGCCAAGCTCCGTGTAGCGTGCTCGCGCTTCCACGGGCACATGATCGATCGCGAATTCCATCGTGAATCCTGATTCCCCGTAGGGTCGGCAGACCACCGGCTTTCACTCCTGCTTTTGCTTGAGCAATGCCGTACACTTGGCAACGCAAGCCGAATCTCTTTGGTGACGGCAGATCGCTCGCAGCATTTTGATCTCGTCGACCGTGGCCCGTCCCGACCAAACTTTCGGCTCCAGCATCCGACGAGCGCGACTCTCGCCATCGTTGTCCGTCAAAATGGCTTCACGCGCGTTGTCCGCCGTCCCGGTTGTGCTCGTCGTCGTCGGAGGTGTTGCCGGCACGTCCGTAGAAGTAGACGATGGTTTCCCCGTTTTGGCTGTCCCAGGGGTTTTGGGCTCATCAAACGGATTGGCAGCAAGCACCGTCGGTCGACCAGCATCCTTGACTTTGGCTTCTGCTACCGGAAGTGAGCCGATATCCGTTCCTCCCGTATCCATCTGAGCGATCATATCCGCCGCGCGTTTGCGACGTTCCGCATCCACGAGCGGAGCCGATGACACTTGCTCCAACCAGGCGCGACGCCTGACCAAGTCCGATGTCGTAGCCGCTCGAGCGAAGACATCATCGGCCCACTTTCCTTCGATATCACGTACCACATTGCTGTCGCGAAGCGGTGAGCCATCGGGAAGTTGCGAGAGCTTCGCATGGGCGCCGTCAATATTGCCTGACTCGAACAGTCGTTTGGCTTCTTCGAGCACCGATTGATCCTCGACCACTCGCTCGGTAGATGCGCCCGAAGGCGAGGAGTCCCACGAGCGAAGTGCGGCAAATCCTATCACCACCGCAACTCCCAACGCGGCCCCGACGGCAATCATCACGCCCATGCTTCCTTTTCGGCGCACCGCGCCTGGAGCGGAGGAAGTGGCTGTCGAGTAGTTGAAACTTCGCGGCGGACCCCCAGGACGGAAAATACGTCCCCGGGCGACAAATCGAAGCCGAACGTCGCCAAGTTCGATCTCGTCGTCGTCTTCAATGACTCGACGCTCGAACCTGGTTCCATTGACACGGACGCCATTGGAACTGCCGCGGTCGAATAGTTCGTATATTCCCGCGCCAAGGTTGACGATTTCGGCGTGGGTGCGACTCACGGAGCTATGATTGATGCTGATATCGGCTTCTTCCGCACGGCCGATGATGATTCTTTCGCCTTCGAGGGGATACTCCGTTCCGGCTGCAACACCATCGACAACGACCAAACGGTCCGGTCGATCGAGCAACGTGGAAACCGGAGCGTTCAGGATTTCCTGAGTCTTTTCTCCAGACGCATCGACCAACGCGCTCTCGTCACGCAACTCCAGACGATAATCCCCGAGCTGCAGCAGGTCCCCATGATAAAGCGGATGAGTCCCCGAAACGCGCATCCCGTTGACGAAGCATCCGTTGTAGCTGTCCAGATCCTCGACGAGCCACCCATCGTCACCATTGCGACGAAGCATCAGATGCTTGCGCGAGATGTTTCGATCCGTCAGGCGAACGGTATTTTCTTCGGCTCGACCGATGGCATACTCGCCGCGAGACAAAGGAAGCTGTGTCTGCTTGCCTTCGTCGTCCATGATGGTGAGTGTCCACATCGGTAATGCCACGGTCCTTACAGTGGGTGTCGAGGTCACCTAGATGATAGTGTAGCCAGCCTGCTCATGGAACGGCAACCTTTGCTAGCGATTCTTTGTTCTTTCTTTCCGAATTTCGCTAGTTTTGAACTTCTAACAGTCCGTTTGGCTTTCTGGTTGACGACACCGAGGCGTTTCGTTCCCCATCTCGCTACCCACCCGAGGCTTTCGTGTCTTTCCCCTGAATTCTCGTTGTCATAACTTAAGATTAACCGTTGGCAAGACGATACCCTGACCCTGCGCTATGGTTGTAGAAGCATGATCGACGTTCCCATGATCCGATGGTTTACGCCGATTTGAAATAGACGGCTGGCTGGCCCGCGGGTTTTTCCCTGGCCGCCGGACTACCGTGTCATGAATCAAATTGTTGTTTTTACCAGTAGTTCGATACTCTCCACCGCGCGAGGGGCCGAAGCCGCCCTCGAACAAGCCGCTCATCAGTTCTCCCCCCGGCTGGCCCGCGGTATCCGAATCGTCGTCGAAACCAACGCTTCGCACTTGCTGGCTCGGCTTCGCTCCCACGATGTCGATGTGCTTGTGATCGATGCTCGTCAAGAAACGGCCTCGCAGACGCCGAGTTCGAGCCAAGTGCTGATGAGCCAGCTTTTTACCGAAAGCAGTGCGGGTGATCTCATCGGGCGTGAGCAAACGTGGCTCATCGTTCCCCCCAATCGATGGGGCACGGAGCTTTCGTTCCAAGCCGGAGTTTTCCGCCTCGCGGGAATCCTTGCGCTCGAACAATCCGACCAAGCCTGGCGTACGATCTGGACAAACCTCGAAAAAACGTTGCGACGCCGTGAAGCGGGCCGGGTGGCGTTGTGTTTGGCCGGCGGAGGATTCGAAGGTCTGTTTTTCGAGTTGGGCGTGCTTCGGGCCTTGCAGCACTTCTTACCCGAGTACGCGTTGCAAGATGCCGATATCGTTTGCGGCATCAGCGCAGGGGCTGTGATCGGCGCGTTTCTCGCCAATGGCTTGTCCGCTAGCGACATCATGAGCGGAATGCTCCGCGGGCAAGGAACCCTGGATCGAATCGAACGCTCGAGCGTTTTCGATCTCAATTATGCAGAATTATCCTCCCGCTTCGGACGCGCCGCGCGCTCGCTCGCACGGCGCCGAACGACTCTGCTTCAATCCTTTTTTCATCTCGCACCCACCGGGATCTTCGCAGGCAAACGATTGCGCTCCTACCTGCAATTGCAATTGTCAAAGCCCGGTTTGACCGATGACTTCCGACAACTCCCCCATGGCCTGTACATCGGAGCCACCGACCAAGATACCGCCGAACACATCGTCTTCGGAAGCCCCGGCTGGGACCACGTTCCCATTCATCAGGCCGTCCGCGCTTCTACCGCCCTCACACCCATCTTCGCTCCCGAACTCATCGACAATCGATACTTCGTCGACGGGGCCTTCACGCGCACCACCAATGTTCGTATCGCTGTCGAAAACGGCGCAACCCTGGTCATCCTCGTCGATCCGTTGGTCCCCACCCATAACGATCAGCCCGGTCATGTCTTCGAAAAAGGCGGCATCATGGTCGGCATGCAAGGGCTCAAATCGCTGATTCATGGTCGCTTCGACCGAGCCATCCACATGCTTCGCGCCATGTATCCGCACGTTGCCTTCCACTTATTCCAACCCGATGGGGCTACGATGCGCGTGATGGCAGGCGCTCCTGCCAAAATTTTTCATCGACCGGAAGTCGAAGAAATCGCTTTTCGAGAAACCCTCCGATCCATTCGTCAATATCGATTCGAAGCATTGCAACGCGATTTCACACGACACGCCATCGCCTTCACCGACCCACAAACAGACCTGGGAACGATCAAACGCGATCTGCTCGACCAGGCCGCAGAGGTCCAAGTGGCGTGAGGTTTCGACGAATCATTTCCCTCGTGCCCAGCGATACCTTCAATCTCGCACGCCTCGGACTGCTCCACCAACTCGTCGGACGTACGCGATACTGCGTTGTCCCCGACGGTGTGCAACAAATACCTGTCATCGGCGGAACCAAAGACGTTTCGGTGCGCGACGTCATCGCCTTGGCTCCGGATATCGTCCTTGCCAACCAAGAGGAAAATAGTAAATCCGATGTGCTGGCGCTTCGTGCCGCGGGATTGAACGTTCGGTTGACTTTTCCCAAAACCGTAGAGGACGGCTTTCAGGATTTCGAAGCGTTGGCAGCATGTCTCGGCCTCGATAGACCCGCCATCGCGCGACCTGCGCCTTGCCCCATGTCCACCCGCAAATGCTTCGTTCCCATCTGGCGCTTGCCTTGGATGACCATCAACGGGCAAACCTATATCGGTGATGTCCTCCGATGGCTAGGATTAGTCAATGTTTTCGAGCACTTACCTTCAGAGGACGCACAGGGCAAGGACAGTCGCTACGCACGTCTGACGATGGATCAAATGCTACAAGCTCAGCCGGATGTTGTCTTGCTGGGGGACGACCCATACCCGTTTGGGTCGGAACATGTGCATTATTTTCGGTCCTTGGACATCCCCGCGGCGCGAACGGGAGCCATCTTTCGGGTGAGCGGACGTGATTTGTGTTGGCCTGGAGCGTGGGCCGAACACGGGCTCCTCAGGTTGCGAAAGGTGATGAGCGTGCGCGATGAGCCATGAGTCGTCGTCTCCCGGATTCGGAGCGCTGGGCTGAAAAACAGAAAGAAGAATGCGAGCAAAGCCGCAGGCAAAGACCTGGTTACGATTCCGTTTTCGCTTCTTCTTGTAACTCGATGAGCACACAAAGCGCTTCGATTTCACGCTTCGTTTGGATCTCCTTTTGCCGGAGGCTGCGAACTTTGGCGTCCAATGCCTTGCTCTCGGCTTCAATCTCCAAAAGCTTATTTTTGAGTAGCTCGCGTTCCTTTTTCAATAGTTCCAGTCCAATCACGTCCACCTCCGTCCGCTAACCGCGGCGTCGTTCCTCGACCATCTCAGCATATAAGGCTTCCGTTTTTTCGGCGATATGGGTCCAGGAAAAATGATCTTCCACCCGTCTTCGCCCATTGCGCCCGAACTTTTTCGCCATCTCCGGATTGCGGAGCAACGTATTGATGGCATCGGCAATGGCCCGGGGATTTGCTGGTTCCACCAAATAACCCGTTTCTCCATCGACAACCGTCTCCAGGATTCCTCCTACCCGACTCGCCACCACCGGTGTTTCGCACGCCATCGCTTCGAGGTTGATGATACCGAAGGGCTCGTAGACCGAGGGGCAGGCAAATACCGACGCGTTTGCGTACAATTCCACGTATTGCTCTTCGCGCAACAACGAGTTGATCCACAACGCCCGAGGTTCTTTGGCGACTTTTTCCGCAATCTCCTCTTCCACCTCCTTGGTATCCGGCGCGCTCGTGCAGCAAACCAGCCGAACCCCCGGATCCACCGACGCCATCGCATCGATGAGATACGTCATGCCTTTTTGCCTCGAGGTTCGGCCTACGAACAAGATGTAGGGACCATCGATATCGAAGGCCTTGCGCGTGCTGTCCCCATGCACCGGACGATACAAGTCCAGATCTATCCCGTTATGGATAACCCGGACCCGTTCGGGATCGACGTTGAAGTGATCGAGTACGTCTTTTTTCGATCCTTGCGAAACGCTGATGATCCGATCGGCGTTTTCGAGGGCCACCTTTTCGACCCAGGTGGATAAGTGATAGGACTTACCAAGCTGTTCCTCTTTCCAAGGGCGAAGCGGTTCAAGGCTGTGTACCGTGCAAACCAACGGAATATCGTATAGAACCTTGGCCATATAACCGGCCATGGCCGCGTACCAGGTATGTGTATGCACGACATCCGAATCGACATGGTCACGGACCAGGGATAAGTCCGTGGAGAACGTGCCAAGAGTCGAGTTGAATCGACGGTCCGTCCCTTCCCACATACGATCCCAGGCCTGATATCCCTTTACGGTTAGATTTCCATCGGACATGCGCTGCTCGCCGAAGCACCGAACCTCGACTTGCATCCGCTTGGCAAGCTCGCGCGTGAGAAACTTCACATGAACGCCAGCGCCTCCATAGACATGGGGAGGATACTCTTTCGAAATGATGGTGACCTTCATCGTCCATCTCCTCCATCAATGGGCCGCGCCGCGGACCGTACGCCCGGATGCCACGGGATCACAGAGCAAGTCCGAACTGGTTTTGGGATAAATGATGCAGTTTTTTCCAAGCAAACCGCCTGCCGGAACATGCACGTCCATGCCGAGTACGGTCGCTCCCCCCTGCAAGGAACCAGGAAGCTCCTCGTTCGCCACGAGATTGCCCATGTCCGCTCCCACCCGTGCGCCTCGACCAATCACGCAACGCTTGTCGCAAATCACTCCATCGACCACTGCCCCGTCTTCCACGACTACCTTCTCCCATAACACGCTGTTGCGAACGATGGCACCGCGCCCAATTCGCACGTCCGAACTCAAGACCGAACGCTCGACACGCCCCTGAATGTTGCATCCTCCCCCGATCAGCGAATCGACCACCTCCGCGCCCGAAAAACAACGTGTGGGCGGAGGCGGGGCCGCGCGACGCATCATCGTATTGGTACGAACGTTCCACGATGAAAGGTCAATGCGTGGCGATGGACCGAGCATATCCATGTGCGCCGCATGATAGGCGTCGAGCGTGCGCGCATACTCCCATTGACCATAATGGACCCAACCAAACGCTCTGCGGTGCGCCATCATGTGTGGCAGAATTTCATCGTAAATTTGATAGGTCTTCTGCTCCTCGGGCGTCGCATGCGCATGACGCCGTAACTCCTCCACGAGGACTTCACGGCGAAATACGTAGACGGTCATCGAAGCCAGGTTCGTCCTCGGATGCTTGGGCTTCTCCATGTAGCCGATGATTCGCCCCTCCGCGTTGAGTTCGGCTATGCCGAAACGCGAAGGCTCTACATCCATCGGCGTAAACGCAAGTGTCACATCGGCATCGCGCTCCATGTGGAAACGAAGCAGCGGTGTGTAATCCATGCTGTAAGCATGATCGCCGGACACAATGAGCACGTCATCAGGGCGATGCAACTCCAGAAAATCGATGTTCTGATAGAGGGCGTCGGCCGTGCCGCGATACCATTGAGAATGGTCAAGTCCAATATACGGTGGCAGAAAGCGCACGCCCCGCTCGTTACCCACGAAGTCCCAGGGCAAACCAATACCCACGTGATCGATGAGCGATGATGGACGGTATTGGGAAAGGATGCCGACATTGTCGATACCCGCGGTATTCGCCAGGTTGGTCAGCGCAAAGTCGATCATTCGATACGCGCCGCCAAACAGCACCGCTGATTTTGGGCGCCAGAAGGTCAACACTGACATCTCCTCGGCGCGACCTCCCGCGAACACGATGGCGATGGTTTTTCGCATTCGAAACCCTCCGTAATTGGTTGACCGGCAGTGTAGACGGGCTTGCGCCCGAAGCCATCTGCTTCCTTGAAATACCTAAATTTCCCAAAAATTTCGCTTTGAAAAGGGATGGGGGCGCGTTGAGCGCAACCGCTTGGCGGCCAACATGCCCCCATGACACGATATCAGACAGACTGGCGCCGAACCGCAACTTGCTCCAAGCTGCCACCGTGTCTTCCCTTTCCCCCCGCCTCATTCACCTGGCATCGCTGTGGCAGCGCGCTTGCGGCCCATGGCGGGGACGACTCTTCGCCGCCTCCCTTTTGCTCATCATCGTCGCTGCCGCTCACCTCGCTCGTCACGGCACCATATCCTCTCGCCTCCTCGCTGCCGCCATCGTCGTTGTGACGTGCGTCATCGCTGTGGTCCTGCGGAAAATGGCACAGCGCCAAGCGCGTAATCTCATTCGACTGGCGAAAAAACTCGGCTCCCTCGAACACCCTTCCCTGGGCGAACGCGCCGCTCGCGCCGTGCGTCTCCTCACGACTACCCATGGCTCCGATGACGCGCTGAGTGCGGGGCTCGCTCATCTGCACCTCGAACGACTGCTCGCTCAGATTCGCCCCGAAACCCTGTGGAAAGCCGCAAAAAAACGTGCCGATGTCGCAAAAATCGTAGCGCTTTCCCTCCTCGCTCTCGCCCTCGGTGCCTTCGCTTACAGCCCTCTTCGTGTGGCGGAAGGTGTCGACGTTCTGCTCGCGTACCGTGGTCGCGCGCCCATCGATATCGATTGGGTCGAATCCGCGGTCGTCGATATTCAACCCCCGGCCTATCTCGGCGAATCGATCCAACACGCGATGGCGTTCGACGAGACCTACCAACCCGTGGGAACGAAACTCTCGGTTCACGCACGGCCGCGCTTTGATGGACGCACGCTCGTGCTTACCGACGGAAAACGGGAAACCCCGTTCGTGGATGATGCAAAAGGGGGAATCGTCGCGACCTGGACCGTCGAGCATGATGCAACACTCGAGATCGCCGCTCGTTTCGGCGATGTCCTCATCGCCCAAAGCACCAGCCTGCGCGTGGTAGCCCTCGAAGACGAGGCACCAAAGGTGATCGTCGACGATACTCCGAGGACCGTTCGTTTGCTCGACATCCAAGAAGTTCCCATCCGCTACGAAATCACTGACGATCATGGCTTGACGCACGTGGAATTGGTGTTGCGTACGGCAGGTAAGGAATCACGACGATCGCTGGCCAAACATGATGGTACGTTGACGTTCGATCGTGGTGCCACGGTGTTGCACCGTCAGGATCGCGTGCTCGTGCAAGCTCATACACCCGTGGAAGTCACCATCGAAGCGCGCGACAACAATGCCGTGGGAGGGCCTTCTTGGGGGAAAAGTCAGCCCATTGTCGTGCTTCCCCCCGCGGTTGGTGAAGAAGAAGCATTGCGTTTCGAAGCCGTGCAATCCCTTCGAAATGACTTGCTCGACCTGTTGGCGTCACGCCTACGACGCGAAGCGCCGAGCCAACACGAGGATCGGGCGGCGTTGAATACCAAAGAAACAAAGGCGCATGCCTCTTTCGAACAAGCCGCAAATCAGGTTTCACAGCAGTCCTACGGAGGGATCGTGGTGTCTCGTCGCATGCGCGCATTCATCCAAGGACAACTCGAACGATTGCGAAAGGCTACGGATGGCGCATGCCCCACGCTCTCCGAACAGGCTTGCCGTAGCGGTCTTAGGCGATTGCAAGACGTAACCGGTGATGTGGCGTTGGCCCTCGATGTGGCTACAAGAACGCTGTCGACTCGTGATTCGATCGCCATTGCACGAAAACTGGCGGATGTAGCGGATGAGGCTGCGGAGGGCGCCAGACAGATTCGCCAATCCGAATCGCAACGAGGCAGGGTTCGCCTGGATGCATCCTTGGAGGTTTTGCGTGGAGGAAGCGGTTCCATGCTTCGCCTTGGAGGATTGGGAGGCGACTTGGGCGAAATCGTGGCCATGGGTGTACGAAACATTCAACGGTGTATGCATCGTGACGACACCCAATGC
>Ga0116186_1002842_pt1 | contig 15238 bp, 21 predicted proteins | sample AD_JPNNA4_MetaG_FD_89806 | JGI IMG/M metagenome (GOLD analysis project Ga0116186, IMG submission 89806) | Active sludge microbial communities of municipal wastewater-treating anaerobic digesters from Japan - AD_JPNNA4_MetaG | ecosystem: Engineered > Bioreactor > Anaerobic > Digestate | place...
AACGCCGGGATGGGCGTGCAGTCGCAGATCCCGCATGTGGGAAACGCCGGGATGGGCGTGCAGTCGAAGATCCCGCATGTGGGAAACGCCGGGAAGGGCGTGATCGAATGGTTCCGCTACCTGTCCGCGCGCCTCGCTCGGGTGCGCATCATTCACGGCGACTGGACCCGCACGCTGAATCATCACTACGGCGGGAAAGATACGGCGATCTTCTTCGATCCGCCCTACGTCGCGTTCGAGCGGCTCTACGCCTCCGGGTCTGATCGCCCGGTCGCGCCCGCCGTCGCGGACTGGTGTCGGGAACACGCGGACGAGGCGCGGATCGCCCTCTGCGGGCACCGCGGCGACTACGACCTTCCGGGGTGGGACGTCCTTGAATGGTCGCGCGTCAACGGGACATACGGCAGCACGAAGACGAAGGACGAGGAAGCGATCTGGTTCTCCCCGACGTGCATCAAGCCCGCGACGCGGGAACAGGGGGCGCTGTTGTGACAACCGCGACAACCCTCCTCCTCCTGGCCCTGCGATTCTCCCCAGAGGTCGAGGTCGAGGACCGCATGGCGCACGTCCTGATCGCGCGCATCGCAGTCCACGCCCTCGCACGCACCACGGACGAGGCGCGCGACCTGTTCCGCCTCGCGCACTCGGAATCGAGGTGGACCCCCGCAGCCGTGTCGTCTGCCGGCGCTTGCGGTATCTGGCAGCAGGTTCCGAGGTGGCGCAAGACAACGTGCCGCAATCTCGCCCGTAAGCCGGTCCACGCGGTACTCACGGCGTTCGCAGTCACCCGCCGGATGCGCGAGCTTTGCGGGGATCGCTGGCACGTCTGCTACACGCACGGCCCGTACTCCAAGGCGGGAAGGGCGGCACGGAAGGAAGGTTTCAACGGACGGAGGTGGTAGCGATGTCGAAACCGCGCACGGCAACGGAGGCGGTCGAGCGCCTGTTGGGCAAGACGAAGACGCCCGCGCTCCCGACCGATGGACTGGACCGCCACGGCGCACCCGGTACGCCCTGCTACAGCTGCGGATGCACGGAACGCTGGAGGTTGGGAGAGGGCTACCCTTGGGTGTGCCCCGTGTGCAGCCCAAGGGGCGTGGCAGAGTCCTCCCGTTGAAGGAGGACGGTTGACAGGAGAGAGAAGATGCAAGGAGGATTGTAGCATGAATGATTCTATCGAAAAAGTCCTATCGGGAGCGGAACAATGGTGCGTTGTTCAAGGTGATTCAAGGGAACTCGTACCTCAACTTTGCAACGCCACTATCGGAATGATTATCACAGATCCGCCATATGGAATTTCGCATCCGTGTAACTTCAATAGCCGTGGTCGCGGAAGACTATCAGAGTGCAGAGACTATTATGATGTCGCTGGAGATTCTGAGTCGTTCGATCCGGAGTTTCTTTTGGCACTAAAGGTTCCAACTTGCCTTTGGGGGGCGAATTGGTTTGCCGACAAACTTCCGCCATCTGGAGGATGGCTCGTTTGGGACAAGGAACGTCCTGACGATCTAGATCAGGCAACTTGCGAGCTTGCATGGACGAACTTCGTTAAGGGGGTCCGTAGATTCAAGTGTCTTTGGAACGGGATGATGAGGGGTGGTAACGATGGCCCACTGGTACATCCGACTCAAAAGCCAGTGGTGCTAATGTCATGGATTCTTGGTCTGCGATGGACGACAAAGAGCCTCGTTCTAGATCCTTACTGCGGTTCGGGTCCGGTAGGAATCGCGGCAGTCCGGTCTGGAAGGCAGTACATCGGAATCGAACTAGTAGAGGAGTATTGTCAGATCGCCAGAGAACGAATCGCCCGAGCGGAACGAGAGCCGGGGTTGTTCACGTTATGTAAAACCAACGAGGCGCTCGACGTGCCGTTGTTGTGAGTTAAGGGCTTGACGGCCTAGATAATACGGCAGTATGATAACTACCGGAGGTGCCCTGTGGACGAAAGTTTTGTTTGGCGAAAGGTAACGTGCCTGAGATGCGGACATTCCTGGCTTCGTCGCATCGAGAAGCCGAGAATTTGCCCGAACCCAAAGTGCCATTCGCCCTATTGGGATTTGCCTCCGAAGGAGAGAGTTCCAAGAGAGCCGACGATTGAACGATGCGTGTAGATCCCTGCCGTTTTCGCGACAGGGAAGACGAGAAGGATGAGCGGGAAGTTCGTGGGAACCAACCAACCCCGAGCTTACCAGCCGAGAGCCAGATCGTCAAGGGGGAATTCATGGAGTGTGCGCCGTGTGCAGCCCAAGGGGCGTAGCAGAGTCCTCCCGTTGAAGGAGGACGGTTGACAGGAGAGAGAAGATGCAAGGAGGATTGTAGCATGAATTGAATGTCCCGGAGAGAAGGGGTTGAAGGTTTGACAACCGTTATAAGTTGCCGTTAGACTGTAAAAGAGCTGGAGGTGCTACAATGGCCGAATCGAGAAAACTTGTTTCGACAAAGGAAGCCGCTAAGGCAATCGGGGTCTGCGGCCTTACGCTGCGCACATGGGCTCTGACCGGAAAGATCCCTTCCTACCGTTCTCCTGGCGACTACCGTCCTAGATTCAAGTTCGATGTCGAAGAGGTAAGACGGGCGCTTGCAATGAATGGCGCGCGTTGACCTAGATGGCTTGTGCCCCAACGAGGGCCACTAGGTTCAACAGTAGTCCCCGCCGTTGCAGCGGTACGGGGACAACGACAAACGGAGTTGGCATGGGCAAGTGTACCACAAAACCCGGAGCTTCCAAAGTTTCAGACGATCTATGGGAATCGATCAAGAAAAGCGGGATTCGGCTTGGCGACCTCGCAACCCTGGAATGGTTCATCGACAAAATGTATGACTGCCGAGCAAACTGCGAATCTCCTATCGAAGAACAGATGCTTGAAGCATTGATTTACATAGGCAGAAAGATGCGCTACTCGCTCAGGGTCGATGTGGATGGCGATCTTGGGTGGCAAGACGGAGATAGAGGCAACATGGACTTCGATATCCACATCCAACAAACGATAAAGCCATACAGGGTGGATTTTCTGGTAGAGAAAATTGATTATGTTGGAGACTTAGAGAACACGCGCTTCAGCACAAAGAAAATCGTCGTTGAGTGCGATGGTCACGACTTTCACGAACGCACAAAGGAGCAGGCGAAGAAGGACAAGAAAAGAGATCGCGATCTTCAGAAGGCCGGATACTTAGTGATGCGATTCACTGGCTCGGAGATATTCGCAGATGCCGTTGGATGCGCATATGAGGCTCTTGGAGAGAAGAAGGAGGAGTGGGAATGAGATGTCGCAATGTAAAACCTTCATTCTTCAAACACGAGGGTCTTGGCGAGTTGCACCCACTTGATCGCATCTTGTTTCTCGGCCTTTTTGCCCTTGCGGATTCCGAAGGACGCTTGCTTGATAGGCCGAAGAGAATCAAAGCAGACATCCTTCCATACGACGATCACGATGTTGACGCAGCCCTGTCCAGGCTAGAGAAGGTGGATCTCACCCCATCTCTACCAGGACTTATCGTCCGTTACTCCGTAGGAGATATTGCCTGCATTTGGATCCCGAATTTCAAAAAGCACCAAGCTCTTTCTACCTGGGAAAAGGCACAGCCTTCAGAGATTCCAGGGTGTACGGAACCGCCCGGTTTCATTCAATACCAACAGCGCAACAATCAAACTACAGAAGAACTACAGAATTCTGACTGTAGTACCCCAACCGATACTATTGACGAAGGACGAAGGACGAAGGACGATAAACGTACTGACGAACATGAATCTGACGAAGGACGATCTGTATCTGCCGCGCTCATCCTAACTGACGACAGTGGTCAGAAAAAGAAACGAAAGGATGATGGCTGGAAGCGGATTAAGTTGGTCGAAAAGGACGGTCGCTCCGCGTTCGACGGAATCACAGAGGAAGACCGCGCGGAGTGGCAGTCTCTTTCTCCTGACATCGACATTGACCGCGAGTTGATCAAGGTTCTGAACCGAGAGGGAACACATCCGCAATGGTTCGCTAAGTGTAAAAAAGGGGGTAGATGGGTTGCAACTCTAAAGACTTGGATGATGAACGCGCAGTCTTACTCTAAACGACGTGCTTATGTTCAGCAAGATCCGGTCAGGATTCCGGCCGTTGACTACCACGCCACGCAGATGGCGGCAGAGCGTGAGTGGCAGAAGATCATCAAGTGTTGCGTCACTGGCAACAAAGACACGATCAGAGCGGCTCATGGATGCCTTTGTGACCGCACCGTGGACTGCCTTCGACAGTTCAATCCGAATACCGAGTACGCGATGTTGGAGTTGAACACGACGGATCCAAGGCTTGTTGAGGTTCAAAAGCGGCAGTTCGTTTCGGCGTGGGTTGCGTCCGAGGTTCCGTTTACGCAGGAGAGTTGGTGATGGCTTACGTCAAGAAGGGTCCGAAGGAGTTGGACATCGAGCGGAAGTTGGAGGAGTTCAGATCCGAAGCTAACTCGGAAGGGTCCGAGATCGCTGTTTTGGGTTGCGCGATGGTGTGGGATGAAGGTTTCAAGGAGGTCGTCGCGACTCTTTGCGAAGAAGACTTCTGGAACCAGAACCATCGGACGATTTTCAGCGCAATTTCAGAGGTTGCCAAGACTGGAGGGGAGTCTGCCGATCCGGTAGCGGTTGCTACCGTGTTGCAGTCGAGGGCAAAACTGGAGGCGCTTGGGGGTCCGCACGGCCTTTCGGCCTTCGTGAAGTCGGCTTGCGTTCCGTCGATGGTGAGGTGGCACGGAGATCAGGTTCGGGAAATGTCGAGGTGGAGGAACGCTGTCGAGCGGATCGCTCGGGCCAAGGACCAATACCAGTCTCTCGATGAGGTGATAGACGCTATTGTTTCGGCCCGGAAGAATTCCAAGTCGGATGTTCAGAAGGAGCGCCTTGGGACAATCGCGGTCGATCGGCTAGACACCGTGGAAACTGCGTTTCGTGCCGGGGATCGCCTTGTGGGCCTTCCAACGGGGTATTCCATCTTCGATTTCAAGACGGGCGGCTTGCAGGCAACGGATTACGTCATCGTCGGCGGTCGGCCGAAGGTTGGTAAGACGGCTTTGCTCTTGGAACTAGCCATCCGGGTCGCCACCTATGGGTTTCCGGTGCTGTTTGTATCGCAGGAGATGGGAAAGAACCAGCTTGCGGACAGGCTGACGGCATCTTCGGCCAACGTGTCTGCGAACGCGATCCGCACCGGGAACATCGACAATGAGATTCTGGCAAGGCTTCGCGAGTCGGCGTTGAACTTTGGCAAACTGGACTTCGATGTGGTCGATTCAAGAGGGATGCGGGTTCGCGACATCTACCGAATCGCCCGTGACCTACCGAAGCGGCAGGGGTGTGTGTTCATCGACTACATTCAGCTTTTGAAGCCAGACGATCTGAAGCAGCCGCGCGAACAGCAGGTATCTTCCATCAGCCGACAGATCAAAGCATCGGCCTTGGAAACAGAGATCCCGTGGGTCGTGGCGTCGCAGTTGAAGCGACTGCCGGAAGGGACGACGAGGAATCCTCGCCCGGTACTTTCGGATCTTCGTGAGTCGGGGTCCATCGAGCAAGACGCGGACTTGATTTCGTTTGTGCATCGGGAGGATTATCAGAAGGAGGTTGAGGGGGTTCATTCGGATCTGGAGTGGATCATCGCCGGAAACCGCCACGGTTCGACCGGGACGATTCACCTGGACTTCTTCCGAGACATCCAGCGGATTGAAAACGCAAGGGGGTCGTAATGCTGGATCGACTGCGCAAGGCTCTGATCGTGATGTTGGAAAATCAGGTCGCGGAGTCGCCACCAAGCGCGGGGAGCGCCACCGAGGCAACCGAGGGTGAAAATAGCCCTCCGATCCCTACCGAGGCTGATGTTGTCGATGTCGCCAGATGCAAGCAGGCGTATGTATTTCGCCGTCTTTGGATGGCAGGAGGAGAAAGCCATCCGGTCCACACTCTCCAGGATGACGAAGGTGGGGAATGGCTTGCGGCGGAATGGACGTGGGGACCTACCGAAAGGAACTAGGGAGATTGCGGCGGATTTGCCGCTAGAAGGCACTTTTGGGGATGGTTGCGTATGGTTCGTGGTCGAAGGATCGTGGGGGTGTTCACGGGGCGATTAGGGCTGTCGTCGCACGGAATGGCATGGGCGCTTGACTTGCTACCGATACCCTTCCGGAACCGGCCAGCACTTCCATGGGAACAGGAAGGCGACATCGTCCACGACGCATCTGAGCGTTCCCTTGTTCGTGGTGAACGCGCCTTCCCCGAGCCGGTTCTGGAGATGGCGCACGATCCGGTCGTCCGGTTCGACGCGCTCCGCGAACCTGTCCTCGACGTACTCCGGGATACCATCCCTGACTTCAACGCACAACACGCCCTTGTTGGGATCCTTGATGCGGAAAAGCAGCATCGTTACACCTCCTCGAAGCCGAAGCCGTCAACCGAGTCGGGACCGTCCGAGTCCACGACCAGGAAGATCCGCGGATCTTCTGTGTCCGTGAGCGCGGTCACACAGAGCCATCCCATCTTGTCATCGACAGTCTCGAACAGTTCCCATTCGGGACGCTTCCACTTCAAGAACGCCTGCGTCACCCGCTCTTCCATCTCGACCGTAAAAGTAAGGCTCTTGGGAATTGCCATCTCTGGCTCTCCTGTTACAACCGGACCCTACCGCCGATCTGTGAGCGCGCGGCAGGGCGAGAAAAGGTCTACGATGCGCTGTGCTTCACGAAGTTCTCGATGTCGGCGTCAAGAAACCGCTCGGCGTTATGGATGCTTTTGCGTGCCATTTCCGTCGCGGACGGGGTGATCTTGCCCTTTCGGGCTGCGTTCGCGATCCGTTCCGACGCGCGGGCGAGGTTGCCCATCACCGCCGCCGACTCGCGCATGAACTTGTTGTACCATCGGACCGCGTACTCGTGTTCGGCCTCCTCGCCCAACACCATCAGCATCGAGTCGCGCTTGCGCTGGCTGCGACGGCGCTTGATGTCGCGCTTGCACTGCTCGATGTCTTCGATCAGGGTCGCGGACCAGTCGCCGAACACGAGGAACCTGCACCCGTGTTCCCCGGTTCCGATGTGGAACGGGATCCCAGCTTCAGCCATCGCGATCTGGATGGCCCTGCGGGACCGCGCGTAACTCGTGCTGTACTCTCTGGCCTTGCCCTTCAACCCCGCGCCCGAGATCGGCTCACGTCCGAGGATGACATCACGCTGGTACTGGCCCTTACACAGAGCCAGCGCCGCGTCACGCGCGGCCTTCCAGGACATCGTTTGCGCCTTACACATCTGCTTTCTCCTTACTTGTGCCCGAATGATCACCCGGTGGGCCTTCCAACGGGCTTTGTGGACTCACTTCTCGTAGCGGCTATCGATCATCTTCGCCGCCTGATTGATGGCCTCCAGGAGGGCCTTCGTCGCATTTCCGCTCTCATCGGGGTTGCTCGACGTTCGACACAAGGGGATGCCGTGTGAGTCCGTCCTGACGACATCCCACTGAGTTCCGCGCTTGCTCTTGTAAACAGTGATCTGAATCATCGTGAACCTCCTGGCTAGAAGCCGCGCTCATCGAAGTCGGCCGCCGCATTCTCGGCCTTCCACTTCCGCCAGCACTCCGCGCAGATGACGGACGGCGGCTTGCCTGCCGCGTAGCCGATCTGCGTGCCCTTCACGATGTTGTGAGGCTTGCCTTCCATCCGGCCGCAATCGGCCTGCGACGAGAACCGGGCCTCGATCTCCCTGTACCTGTTGAAGTTGTAGAGCATCGGAATCCTCCTGTTGCTACCAAAGGCAAAGGAACCATCAGAACCCCACCGTATCGCAGCGTTTCAAGTTGCGCCGCACGATGAGGTTGTCGCGTAAGGGGCTACCAATGGGACGGTCCACTGGTAGCCGGTTGAAGATGCCACCGGACGGATAGCCAGGAGAGCCACCATCAACGTCGCGGGCCGTCTAGCTAGCCGTCGCCTAGAGCCGGGTCGGCATCACGAGCGCGGTCAATCCGACCAGCGGCTCGATGCCCTCCTCGGTCATCAAGGCCCCGTACACCGGACCGGGCGGAAGGAACCACTGCACCCGGCGAGATCCGAACATCTTCGCGGTCTGGATCAGCAGGTTGCTATTGAAAGCCAGATCCACGACATCGGGCATGGAGGAATCGATCTTCGTCGCGCCATCCAGTACCGAATCGAACGTCCCCTTGACGGGGCAGATGGTCCGGAGCTTGACCGAACTGTTCGCATTGATGATCGCGAGCGGAATCGACGTGCCGTGCGACTGGTACGCCCTTTTGCACGCCGTCATCCCGGCGACAAACGCCTTGCGGTCCGCGCTGATGATGGTCTTGAAGTCGTGCGGGATGCAGTTGCGCCACGCCGGATAGTCGTAGTCCATGCACCGCAGCGTCATCGTCGCTTCCGTCGTCTTGATCTGGATCATTCGGCCGTTGCCGAAAATCGGAAGCACTTCCGGCAGATCGGACTCATCGCCAGCGCGGATCAGGTCAACGATGGCCGCGCGCATGATCGTGAACGGCTTGAATTCGGGGCCGATGGCCGCCTCGCACGTTGCCGTGAGGAGGATGTGTCCATCCGTGGCGGTCATGCGCAGAGCACCGCTCTCGTCGCGATCCACGTTCACGCCGTTGATGTTCGGCCTTCCGATGTCATACGACATCGCAGCGGAAACTCGCTTGATCGCGTCCAGGAACGAGGCGGTCCCGACAGCCGCCATCGGACTCATGTTCTCGGGTGCCATTCGCGCGGGGAGGCTCTCGATGTTGACCTTGGGCGCGTGCCACGCGAACAGGTGTTGAAGGAACGCCGCGCGCCCTTCGTGCATCCCGATCCACCACGCCGAACCGTCGCCGGTCTTGATGACCTTCTCGGCCGTCTGGTGGAGAAACGCCATCTCAGTATCCGACTCGTCGCACTCGGCGGGGAATCGGACGATGACCTCCGACTCGTAGGACATTGCGCGAAGCTCGGCACGATCCGTGCCGATGGGGCGAAGGACGACGTTCGACCAGATCGAAGTCGCATCCTTCACGGGGATCTTCCCGACCGCCTTCAGAGCGGCCAACAGATCGGTCTGCTTGACTACCATCGTGTTTCTCCTGTTTGTGGTTTGAAACCAAGGAACCATCAGGCCGTGGCCGTATCGCCCGGGGACAAAGCGCCCCAAGCACGGCCACGGGTTCATCGCACTACTCGCCCTTCTGCACGGCCCGCACGATGGCAAGCCAGATGCAGTCGCGCATGTCCTCGAAAGACTTCTCGCCGTCCCCGCCCGCCAGATGCGCGGACTCGTGGACGATGGTGACGAGCGTTTCGTCCTCGTTCGTCAGGATGCGGCGCGACACCAGGATCGTGTCCACGTCGAACCTGCCGACGATCATCTCGTCGTGGAAGTCCACGACCTTGACGCGCTCGATGGTGACGCCCGGGACCGCCTTCTGCACCAGCCGGATGGCCTCGTGCAGCGAGCGCCGCTCGACCGGGGACAGGCTCGACTCCGGATGGATGGTCTTCGGCTGCTTCCGCATGTCCGCGATCAGTGTCGCGCGGCTTCCCATCTGCGACTCCAGGATCAGCCTCTTCGCTTTGTTGACGACGATGCCCTTGCGCCCGACGAACTCCAGTTCGCGGGCATCGGCCTGCGTTTCGGCCGGGAAGGCATCGTCCCCGTACCGGAGCTTGAACGCCTCGACCATCTTCGTGATGATCTTCTTGTCGAAGCACTGGACATCGCACTGGTCCTCGATGAGTACGTCGTCGGTCTGGTCCTCGATGCACTGGACGAGCTTCTGGAACATCGCATCGTCGTTCTCGGCAGCGCTCGACCAGATGATCCGGCGGTAGTACTTGCTGTCGTACCCATCGATCATCTTGCGGTCGCGGTCCGTGCGGGCGTGCGCGAAGTCGATGCCGTACCGCATCTTGTCGTTCTGCTGCACCAGCACGCCCTTGACGTACATCCGACCCGCGAAGTCCGGGGACGTGATGACGCTGCCGTAGTAGCCGCCCTTCGCGGACTTCCCGGCTTCCGGGTCGAACCGGAGAAACATCGTCGCCATCTCGCACCAGTCATCGAAATCGACGTTCCCGATCTCGATGCGCACGATGTTCTCCCAGGCCAGCCCGGTCTTGATGTCGATTGCCAGCACGTCCGCGTTGAACGCACTCGACTTCGCGATCTTGGGGGTCCAGGACTCATCCCCCGTCTTGATCTTGATCGGGTGCCCCTGCCGCACGGCGGCCAGCATCCCGAGCTTCAGACCCTCGCCGAAGCGCCCGATGGTGTCCTCGCGGTCCATCTTGCTGCTCTGGCCGAACAGCAGGACTTCGCGGGGCATCGTGCAGCCGTCGCTCGTGACGACGATCTTGTTGCCCTTGTACTCCACCGAACACTTCGCACCCATCTCGGTTTCGGCGTCGATGGCGTTCGACACGATCTCCCGGAAGGCTTCCGCGAGCTTCCAGTCCCGGACGTAGGATGCCGTGAGCGTCAATTCCTTGGTCATCTTGATCTCTCCTGTTGCTACCAAAGGACATCCCGCAACCATAGCGGGAATCATCGGTGCCCGGACGCCTCGCAAGAGGACCATCCGAGCGGATGAAAGTTAGTTGCGCGGGCCGATCAGAAGGTCGATGCACAACAGAGCCACCAGGATCCAGAAGAGGGTCAGCATCGAAGTCCTCCTTCTAGATGGCGATGGTCTGCGGGCCGTTCCCCTTGCCCATGAAGATGTGGATCTGCTCCAGGGCCTTGTCCTTGATCTCGGCCCCAGCCCCGAACAGCGCCATCTCGAAGCGCCGGTCGTCGCTCTTGGCCTTGACCTCGTGGTCGATGAACTGCGTGAAGGCGTTCAGCGCGCCCCACGCGGTCCCGGCCGCGCCCTGGATGCCCGCGATGGTCGGGCTGTACTGGTAGATCCGGTTGAGCGCCTCGCGGTTCTGGAGATGCAGATCGCTTTCGTCGTTGTTGTAGATGACCTTCACGATGTCCGCGAAGTCCGAAGGGGCGACCTTGAACTCGGCCATCTCGCGGTACGCATCGGCCTGCGCCCTCGCCTGCTTCGTGAGGAGGCCCACCTGCTCGGCGATGTCCTCGACCTTGAGCTGCATGTCGCCGATGTGGCGGATCTTGTAGGCCCCCTCGATGGCGTGGGCCAGCGTGTTGCTGCACACGACGCGGACATCGGTCAGGTTGGCCTTGAGGTTCGACGTGCGGTTGTAGGAGTTGGAGATGACGAAGTACGACTGGATCCGATCACCCGCAACGATCTCCTCAGCACATCCACGGAGGTTCAGCATCATCCAGTTGGTCCTTCCGTTTCCGAAGTACCCGCCGGTTTCCATGTAGATGCTGTCGTCGCACGCCTTCACCAGCGAGTCGCCGAACTCGGCCATCTGGCGCGGCGTGAACAGCCCGTAGCGGTTCGACACGACATCGAAGATTTCGACCGGCCGACCGTCCTTGCCGATGCGCGCCACGGCCTTGTTGCCGTCGATCTCCTGCGCCCACGGCTCGCCGCCCGTGTCGATGCCCGCCGTGAAGATGTCCATCTTCCGCACGTCGTAGTCCAGGCCCTCGCCGTCCGGGAACGCCGCCTTGGATGCCGCGTAGAACTCGGACGGAAGCAGGCCATCGGGCAGCTTGACGGACCGATCCGCGAACTCCTGCTTATGCCACGGATCTTTGCCGCAGTACGCCATCTTGCTCGGGACATTCTCGTAAGCCATCTGGTCCTCCTGTAGCACTACCAAGGCCCGAAGCCGCGACCGAACATCGGCCGAAGCAATCGAACCGTTTGATCAGCCCGTCCTTTCATCCGCAGCGGTACAAGCGCCCGCTTTGTCGGGGACGGGGATGGGGGACTACAAATAGCGCGGATTTTGCAAGGTCCAGTGCGGATGGGCCACAGTGCCGAACGGAAGTCGCATTCCGAACGATCCACCTGACCACAAGATCATCTGCCCATCAAACGACGGATGGAAGAACCCGGCTTCGTTGTTGGTCGCGATCCTGATGATTCGAGCGGCATCGTTTAGCGGAAGGCAATCTCCGTCACTGATAACTTCGACAACACCGCATCGATAAAACAACAGTTGAACGTTCATCAGAATCTCCTGCAAGGGTATAGAACCATGAACCGCCAGCGCCCATCCAAGCCGCAAGGCTTTCCGATGGGCTACCAAGGGGTTGATCAGCAGGGAAGGTCCATCTCCAACTTGGAAACGAACCCTGTATTCCATCGGACCACTTCGGGCGCGTGGTCCTCGTCCAACTCCAGTCGGGCGATGTCCACGACCCCCGCCCGCACAGCGTTCGCCATCGGGATCCGCGTCCGATCCTTCTGCGCCTGGAACGCCACCGAGCGCCTCATGTCGGCCGCCTGATGGACCCAGGACACGGCCGCTGTCAGGTAGTCCTCGATGGCAGCCTCCTTGAACACTTCGATGCGATCCAGGTAGACCTTGCATCTTCCGTTTCCGGAGAAAACCTTGACTCCGAGCGGGGGCGGCTCGATGCCCTCGGCCTTTGCAAGCCGAAGGATGCCCACCAAGAGCGCCATCTTGTCCGGTTCCTTGCGAGGAGGATTCATCGCGCAACCTCCTTCCGGTCACGAGTGAGGTACAGGGACAGCCAGATGCCGAACGCGCCCCACCCGACCACCAAGGCCGGATGCAGGTCGCAGAACGCCCGCAACGATTCCATCGTCGCTCTCCTGTTAAAACCGGTGCGCCATCGGGGAATCGAACCCCGACCAGATCCACCAGTGGCGCTACCAACGCATCCGATTAGTCCTTTAGTGCGGGCAGGATGAACGCGCGCAGTTCCGAGGCGAGTTGTTCGATGGATTCCTGCGACCGCGTGTGCTCCTTGATGTGACGAGCGCGGTTGACGAGCCATCCGTCGAATTCTTCCGGGAATTCCTCGAACATCATGCGCGCCGGGGTATAAAGATTGTCCATCTTCGCTTCTGTGTTGAAAAAGCGCGAGATGACGCCCGACCTCTCGCCTTCCGTACGAATCCGAACCATCTGGTAGTCGTAGCACTCGTCATCCGAAAGTTCTCTGTCGTAGTCCACCGTACCGAACCTGAAATTCGGATGGTCGCCGAACGCGACGAATCCCTTCGGACAAGTCGCGAATCCCGGTGGACGGTACAGCATCCCGTACTTTGCGATCATGGGTTGTCCCCTGTTGAAACCAGGTCCATCGCTAGGCGCAAGCCGATCGCGATGGCTGTCGAAAGGTTGTAACTAGGAAATCTCGACCCATCGAACATTCCGCAAAGTCCAGAACTTCCGATGCACCCTTGCGGGTCCACCTGCCGGAATTCAGAACGAACCCGATGTCACGGTTGCCCGGGAGCCAGATCCGCCATCCGAATCTGTTTCCACATCGCCAGTACAAACAACGCTTGATTTTCATCAGAGCCTCTCCTGTTAGAACAACCGGCCCGCGACCGTATAGATGGCTTTCAAGTCGGCCATCACGATCACGGGGAGCTTCCGCCGATCTAGAACACGCGGAACCTGCGATGGAAATTCGGGAGGCGGGCCGAACCCATCGGCTCGACGGCCCACCGTTCGTCCACCATCACCTCGATCTCGGAGTCGGACCGGGCGGCATCGAGCCGCCATTCCTGCCCGTCCTCGCCATCCGTGAAGTCGAAGTCGTCCCCCGACCACACGCGGAAACCGGAGATGACGCCGACCTTCCCATCCGACCGACGAATGACCTCGGTCCCCTTATGGATGTCCTTGATCGTGATCTGATTGCCCATCGCAATCTCTCCAAATAAAACCAGCGCGCCCGGGAGGAATCGAACCTCCCGCCATCCACCAGGGGCGCTACCAAGGGCTACATCTCGTTCGCGATCTTCGTGGCGATCCGCCGCGCGCACCGGATGTCGGCGTTCGCGAGGGCCACCGCGATCCGGCGGTCCGCTTCCGACATCCCGCGCGCCATGATGCGGCGCGCCTCGGCCTTCCGAACGATCCCGAAGTAGTAGCTGATCATCATGCGGCGCTTGCTCATCTTGTCTCTCCTGCTTTTGCCATCGCTACCGACCGCCACCTTGGCAATCGGCCTATGCAATGGCACCGATCAGGATGTCGGGATGGACTCGGACCACCCAAGCGCGGAGATGAACCGCACTCGCAACCCTGCCGACATCGATAAATTTGCTCACTCATCCAGACGGAATCCCGGCGCGCGTGATGCTGACTACATGGGGCACGATTCTTCCCCTACATCCCCGATCCATCCCCCCGATCGCGCGGTATTCTCACCGATCGCGCCATCGCCCTATCAGCCCGCCGATATGGCAAGCGTCACGCAGAGCAATGTCCCATCAGGGTTGTCCCGATGGGCAATTCACGGGGCGGATACACACGGGAACACAGCCGATGAGAGACAAAGGGTTTGAACCCGTTCACCATCGGCAGCAGAATCCCATCCTGCTACTCGCCGGAATTCGACCGCCCGACCATCCACCGATCATCATCGCGCACTCAAGCGCTCCATCGGCTACCGATCGGGCAATCCCGATCCATCGCCCGCGCACTCTACCGATGGAAAGCCCCACAAGGCCGGATAGTGCGCCGATCCGATGAACCGACATCGATCTTCACTTTTCAAAGGGCGCACCTATCCCGGCACGGTCAAAGGCCGATCCCTGGTAGTTGCGCACAAAGCGGCCGGATCCGATTGCCGAAAGGCGCGGCCCATCAAGTCGTGGACCGCATATCGGATCCGGGGATCAACCCTAGTCCGCGTCCGCCGGTGCGGCCGACATTGCTGCGAGCATCGCTGCCAGCTTGTCCGCGGGGATCATCTTCGCGACCTTGGCGAAGGCCGCCATCGCGGCCGCTTCGCTCTTGATCGTCTTTTCGGCGACCTTTTCGGCCGCTTCGGCGTCGGCCCTCGCTTCGGCCGCCGCCGCCGCTTCGATCAGGGCCGGCAGATCGGCGAGTCGAGCCGCGATTTCGTCCCTGCGCGCCCGCAGCGACTTGATCTGCGTCATGATCTTGTCGTTTTCGGCCATCAGGGCGGTCTCCTCCGCCCGCAGAGCGGCCGAACCGCTCTTCCGGGCGCGGCGCGTGCCGTCGCCGTTCCCGCGCGTCCGGATTTCGTGTCCGTCCCGGGAGATGTGCCAGTAGAGCCAGCCGTCCGGGCTCGTCTTCGGCGCGTCCGTCCCCGCGATCTGCGCGTTGATCGCCTTGTCCCTGAACGCAGCCTGCGACGG
>Ga0116186_1002845_pt1 | contig 15236 bp, 10 predicted proteins | sample AD_JPNNA4_MetaG_FD_89806 | JGI IMG/M metagenome (GOLD analysis project Ga0116186, IMG submission 89806) | Active sludge microbial communities of municipal wastewater-treating anaerobic digesters from Japan - AD_JPNNA4_MetaG | ecosystem: Engineered > Bioreactor > Anaerobic > Digestate | place...
ATCATTTATATTTATCGGGCGGAATATGTAAATTTGAAATGAAAACAAAAACAGTATGACAATAACCACCGAAATGCTAACACGCAATATAGCAAAAAGCGGTAAAGTGCTTAATTGGAACGGCTTTAGCCCGTTCCAACTTCATCTCGGCTTGATAAGGTATCACTCGCAATCCGCTTCATGCCATATTGCCATCCGTTACCGCCAAGTGTAAAAAGACAGAGACAACAATAAATTAAAAAGTAAACCATTGTGAAAGGACAGAAAAACGAAATATTGACAAGCGAAGAAAGCCGACACTCAAGCCTACCCGATGTTTTTTATTTTTTGCCCACCGCACATTTTTTAAAACAATTGCCGACCCACATTGCACACATTGCCAAAGCCCCACGAGCCAACGCTGCAACCAAAGCTTTGTCAAAGAGTGCAATCTTGCCTCCCTCAATATAATATTATGCCAATATTTGACCAAGACATATACGGACAACAGAATATTATTGAATTAGTAATTCGATTTCACGACAAGGCGATTACTGACTTTGATAAAAGTAATTCAGTTTCTTACCAAGCACTATATCAAGAAATAAATGGCAAGCAATTGGATTGCTACTTCCATAAAAATACGAATGCAGAACATAAATGTATTGTTCCGCTTGAAAATTCAGGTGGTCAAATTGAATTGGTTTGTGAATGGGAAGAACGCGAGTTTTTATATAGGATAAGGGTAAACAAGAAAAAGAAAACAAAATATCTCAATACCATTGATTTGCCTGAAAACCAATACTTGATTAATGAAAAATGTAAAATCAAATTTATTGGTAACGAGCCTTGTCGATCCAAGCCGGAATTAGAAGAATTAAAAAATAGAATTGATAAATTAGAAATACCACCAAAAACAAAAATTGAAAACGAGCGGGATATATGGACAAAATATATTCAGGCTCAGGAACTAATAATTAAAAAGTTACAAGAACCTTTTGAGTGCACTGGAAGAAATAAACTTTCGGAACTGAAAAACGAAAAAGGGGAAACTACACGTTTTAGATTTGAAGTTGAATTAGTTACCGAAAAAAATGATGAATATTCCCAAATCCAAAAACGACTTTCAGAAGAACCATTTAATATTCAATATCAAATCCCAAATGAAAAAGGCGAAATTGAATTTGTTAAGCCAACTTTTGACATTGATGGAAATATCCAATTAACGCTTTATGATACAGAAACTGCACTTAGTAATCTTGTTCAACAAGAATTTAATGAGATAGTTGAACAAGAGAGAAATTTAGGTGCAATACTAAAAATTCGACCGTATTCAATAAAGCAAAGAATATCAACATTTTTTCCGAATATTAGTGTTTCTCAAAATTATGAAACTGCACAAATTTATGTTACAAATTTTTCAGGTAATCTATCCGATTTAAAATCAAAACTTTTAGAACTTGGTTTTAAACATACAAGATTTGGTATTGATTTTACGATTAAAAATCACGGTGATATAACCAAGAACAAACATATAAATGACAAATTCAGTATTACATTTGGTAAAAAGCACGAAAAGGAAGAAAATGTAAGAGAATTGATTTTACCAAAACCTGAAAATAATACATTTCACATTGTTAAGCCACTTGAAGATAAATTTGATTTAGTTCTATTTAAAAATTCTATTTCAAGAATTTACGGTGAAGAAAATATTGAAGAAGCCAACTACATTTATATTTTTGATGCAATCAATTTTAAACAAACCAAATACTTAGAGCAAAATTTTGGCGAAGAATTTTGGAACGACATTAAAAGAGATTTTTACAAACTCGACTTTAAAGTTGAAGTTGGTGATAATAATACACTCTATTTTGAATTTACCGACAGAACTGACTTGTTAGTTAAGTATGAAAAATTACAAGCAATCGGAAAATTTGAAATTGTAAAATCGCCATTAGATGCCGATTTTAGATTTAAGGTAAAAACAAACCTTATTGCAAAGAAAAATCAAAAACAATTATTTGCCGAAAAAATCAGTAAGTTGCGAAGTGTCGATTTTGTTGTAGAGAAAGAAGTTAAAGAAAAAAAATATCCGGAACGAATTTTTATCGGTAAACTAAATGCAAATGAAAGCACTCAAAATCAATTAGTTTTTAGTATTCCTTATTTTTGGAAAGATGACAAGAAAATTGCAAAGGATTTTTTGAAATTCATTGAAAATGAACCAAAAATAACAAAAGTTCAAGCAAATTTACGTGGTGATGAAACTAAAACTGTTTGGTTAAGGGAAGCGATAAGCAAAATAATAAATCCAACTGAAAAACCGAACGGAAAACCTGTAAACGAAAATATTAAAGATTTTATATTCGATAGTTCTAAGGCAAAAACTATTCATAAATTCGATTTAAAAAACATTGAAGAAACCGAAGAATATAAAAATTCGCACAAATACGAAATATTACAATTAAACGAACCACAACGAAAAGCAGTTTTAAAAGCACTTTATGCAGATGATTTAGCACTTTTGCAAGGTCCGCCCGGAACCGGTAAAACAACTGTTATTGCAGAACTGATTTGGCAGCACATTAGAAATAATCAAACTCAAAAGTTATTATTAACATCCGAAACCAATTTGGCTGTTGATAATGCTTTGGAAAAACTAATGAATACCAGAAACATTAATCCGGAACTTGCTCGTTTCATTTCTTTAATAAAACCTTTGCGATTTGGTAAGCCCAAAAAATTTGAAGAAGAAGGACGCAAATATTCAGTTGAACGTATTTTGAAATGGATAGATAGCGAACAACTTTTACAAGACGAATATGAAGAAGAACAATTGTCGGAAGAAGTTGATGAAGACGAAGAAGTAAAAGAAAATCCAAATAATAATATTATCCAAAATTGGATGATAAATATTGCAAATCGTTCTTCAAAAAGCGTAAAATATGCCAATGTTTTAAAAGATTGGCAAATAGAACTTTCAATGCCCGATAAAAAGACAAAAGAATACTTCAAAGATAAATATTTCAAATATGTAAATGTAGTTGGAAGCACTTGTAGTTCAACAGGTAGTAATGCGTTCGCAAAAGATTATTTTCAAATATTATATCGGGATAATTACAAAGCAATTGATGAATTGAAATTTTTATTTGAGAAAAAACCGGATGCTTATAAAGTAAATGAAATACTACAAAACTTGGGTTACGAAAATTTTGATAATACAGAGAAAAGGGAAATAATTAAAAACTTGCTTTCTGTAAAATTCGACACAGTAATAATGGACGAAGCAAGTAAATCAACACCGCCGGAATTACTGTTACCTTTGACTTTCGGGAAAAAATCGGTTGTAATTGGCGACCACAGACAGTTACCGCCTTTATTAAATGAAAAGGATTTTAAAGAAACTTTGCAGGATTTGAACGACCCAAGAGCAAACCAGTTAATTGAAGAAATTAACCGAGAATTTGTTGAAACTTCACAATTTGAGCGACTTATTTTAAATCCAAAAGTTTCACATACCGTTAAATCTACATTTAATATTCAATACCGTATGCACCCGAAAATAAACGAAGTTATTGAACAATTTTATGCTGATGAAGGCGGTTTGATTTGTGGCTTAGATAAAAACAAAGTTGATATACAAGATTTAAACGAACCACAAAGCCGTTATCACGGTTTTGCTCACGAAGGTTTTATAAATCCTGATATTCACACAATTTGGGTAAATGTGGACGCACCGGAAATGCAAGACGGAACATCAAGAGTGAACGAAACCGAAGTTGCTGTAATAAAACAGGTATTGTCGTATTTAAAAAATTCGCAAGGTTTTGAAGAGTATTTTAAATATTGGAATAAAATCAAAGACGAAGAAAAAAGGTTACAAGAACAGGAAATCGGAATTATTAGTTTCTATGGTAAACAATTAGGTAAACTAAGAGAAGCAAGAGATTACGGAAGAAAATTAGGTTTACCAATACGTTTAAAAACAGTAGATAAGTTTCAGGGAATGGAACGCAATATTATTATCGTTTCCACAGTAAGAAGCGATAAATTAGATAAAGGAAACGGCAAAATTGAACGCAACTATGATATTGGTTTTGCAAAATCGCCGCAGCGTTTAAATGTTGCTTTATCAAGAGCAAGACGATTATTGATTGTAGTCGGAAACAAAGACTTTTTTTACAAAAGCAATCCGATATACAAAAATGCCATTGATAAAATGCAAAGAATTATTGATTTTAAAGAACTTAAAAACATTACGAAATAAATGTCTGACATCAATTTCAATATATATCAATCTATTCAGAAATCGAAAAAACTATCGGAACAGTATATTGGTTCGTTTCCAATGGTATGGTGGTATGCAATTGGCACATACAAAGCCGATTGCACCGAAGCGTTGCCATTTACACCTTTCGATAAAGTAATTTGCGGTATATTATCCGTTGAAAAATCGTTAAGTTTTCAGGAAATCGCCAATATTTTAGGATTAAATGTAATTGACAATCCGGAAAACAATCAATACAAAGATTTTGCAGAAGAAGAAATTTTAAAAGAAGCCCTGCAATTGCTATTTGACTTTGGAATGATTGAAATTGGTGATGCTTTTTATTCAAATTGTTATTTAACTGAATTGGGAAAAGAATATACTGCAAAAGGGAAAAAATTTAAAACTACTGAAAATAAAAGTTTTAAACTTTATTTTGACTGTTTTACAAACCAACACAAAAAAGCAAAATCTGTTTTTGAAGATTTAAAAGGTAATAGTTTTGATTTTCATACAGATATTGACTTTGAAGACGAAAATTATTTAAAAACCTTTGCAGAAAATCAAGTTACTGATATTTACGATACACAAAAAGGTAATTCGTTCACTAATTCCGAACTTATCAAATTGGAAAAATTTAGTGTTCAATTATACGTTTGTTTGCTTTTTGATTTGCAAACACGAGAGTATAACTACATAATTTTCAATCCGCAATCAAATAGTTCAAATAAATATTTTTCAGATGCAATTTCTGAAAATAAAGACTTGCAAGATACAGTTAATCAAAATATAACAAAGAATTTTAGTAAATCGAACTTAACGACTTCAAAAGAGCAAATTAATTATGAAAGTCAATTAATTGCAATTCAAAACGAAATTGAAATTCATCTTCACGAAGGAAAACAGAATGAAGCAACCGATTTATTCAAAAGCACAATAAGCAACTTGGAATATTTAGACGCTGAATTATTTTGGCTTAATCTAAACAATTTTATTACAAATGATTGCACTGAATTTTGGTTACTTGTTCCTTATGTAAACGAACAAATTTTACAAAACATTAAAAATCTGATAAGTCAGAATATTAATAAAACAAAATTTTTTATTGCTTTGCCAATTCTTGAAAATACTGTTTTTGAGAAAGATTTTAATTCATTATCAATAAATTTAGATAATCTGTATTTAGTAAGCAATGTAGAAATTTCTATGTTTTTTAGTCTGGTGATACAGACGAACCGAAAGCAAGAAATTTTATTAAGCAAATATATTTTTGAATTTTATGGAAACATTTACCAAAAAGATATTTTCAAAAAGAGTAATTGGAACGAAACAACTGAAAAAAGATATAATGCACAAAAAAAGTATTTTGCAAACAAACTTTTACCTGAAATTATTGATAATTCATATACAAAAATAAAAGAAAAACCAACCGAGTTAAATAAGCAATTTATTACGGTAATTCAAAATGCTGATATTAAAATTTCTGATTTATACAATTTTGCAAATGACCAAATTAAGGTGGATTTGGAAGAATTGGCAAAATATAAAGCAGAAAAAGTGAGTGAATTAATAAGTGAATATAAAAATATTCTTAATGATAAAATCAAACAATTAAACCAAGCAATTGAAGCAGAACCAATCGAAAATTTGAAAAAAGTTAATGATTTTAAAACTCAAATTAAAAACATTGAAAATGAATTATTTGAAGATTTTTCTGATTTAAAAGTTGAATTATCTAAAACTAATAAAAAACTGGCTGAAATTGAATTTTATATTAAAGACCAATTACTTGCCAAAACTTATATTATAGACACAAACATTTTTATCGTAGAACCCGAAATTATTGAGAAAATTGATAAAAAGCATAAAATTGTGCTTTCTGCAAAGGTAACAGACGAATTAGACAATTTAAAAAGAAATAAAGATATCAAGGACAATGCTGGTAAAGCATTGAAACTAATAAATCAACAATTAGGTAAAAATCCCAAACTTAAAACTGCCAGAGCCGATTTTAAAAAATTGCCGAGAGATTTTAACGACCGTTCACCCGATAATATGATTTTGGCTGTTGCTTTAATGTATATTGACGATAATCCTGTCTTACTTACAAACGACAATGGTTTACAGATAAAAGCAAAAACTTGTGAAATTCCATCGCTGTCGCTAATGGATTTTTTTGGATATGGTGAAAATATAGTTGACAAAGAAAACAAGAAAATTAAGATTACCAAAAAGAGCATTAAGCAAACAAATAATAACCAAATACTGCCGATAAATTTAAAAACAAAGGAACCATTAAATACCAATTTGTTAATTACTGCATATAATAACGGTAAAAACAAAGATGGTATAATCACATTTAGTTCTTTTAATGACAATTTAAGGAAAGTAAATGGTCAATTTTCACATAAAGATTTTGGATTTGAAAAATTTAAGGATTTTTGTCTTACTCTTAATAGCATTTTTGAAGTAAGTAAAGCCAAAGATAATTTAACTTTTACTTTAAAATTAAAAGATAATGTCAAGATTTGAAACATCAAAATTTGTTCGTAACCCGCAAGTAATGAACCAAGAAGTTTTGAAAATTGCTTGCGATAGATTGGGTTGGACATACAAGATAGTAAATAATGAATTACTTGTAACCGATATAAAGCAAAATGTTCAATTATATGGCGAATTTGCATTAAAAGTTACCGGCGACCAAGTGATTTATAATAGTTACTATTTGAAAAACGGCAAAGAATTAATTAAGGAATTACAAGAAACATTTTTTCCATTAAATGTAGAATATGCCAAAAATACCGTAATTTCTGAATTTCAACTTAAAGGATTTACTTTAAAAAAGTTATACGATTTTAAACCAACCGAAGAAGAGCGGGAACGGTTTTGTATGGTAGGAATTACAAAATTACCAAACGAAAAAAACAAACGTTTTGAAGTTCAATTTTCTGTTTTAAAAGACGGAACGGTTATAACAGACAGTAATTATTTGCCTGATGATGTAAACGATTTGGCACATAAAGCAATGGACGAAGTTGAAAGAAAATTTGGGAATAAACGAATAATGACTAAAAAGCCAGAATATGATATTTTTATGAAAAATCGTAAAACATCAATTGACAACAAAGATATTAACAAATTAAAACATTAACAATGCAAAAAGTATTTGATGATATAAAAGATATGCTCAAAGCAAATTTTCCTTTGCTTTATTTTACAACTTCTGAATATAGTCGTGCAACTCAAAAATTGAGAACAATTGCTTTTGCCGAAGGTTATAAATTTAATACTTGGGATTGCGTTGATGGTTTGCAAGTACACGTAATAGACCAAAACAAACGACTTAAAGAAGTAAAAAAACATCCAAGCCATTCTGAAACGCAAGGTTTTGCAGAAGTTTTAAATTATATTCGTAATGGTCTAATAATTAACGAACAAAATTCAGAACAGGAAATATTTGTATTAGAAGATTTTCATAAATATTTTCACGAAGACGCTGTAATTGTGTATTTAAGAAAGTTATCTAACGAGTTAAAATTTTTCAACAAGCACATTATTTTACTTTCACCTTTTTATAAATTACCCGATGAAATTGAAAAATATGTAACCGTTGTAAATATTCCTTTACCCGATAAAAACGATTTAAAAATTCGACTTAATTATGTTTTGGACAAAAACCAGAAAATAAATGAAGATTTAGAAAAATATGTAATAGATGCCGCACTTGGTTTAACCGACACAGAAGCCGATTTAGCATTTCGTCTTGCAAAACAAAAAGTAGGTTTCGAGAGTAAAGAAGCAATTCGCATTATTTCAAACGAAAAGGAACAAATTATTAAAAAAAGCGGCATTTTAGATTACTACCAAGTAAACGAAGATTTAGATAAAAATGTTGGTGGTCTGGATAATCTTAAAAATTGGTTGAAACAACGAAATAAAGCATTTGAACGTAAAGCACAAGAATTTGGATTAAAAGAACCAAAAGGAATTTTACTTTTAGGCGTTCCGGGTTGCGGTAAAAGTTTAACAGCCAAATGTGTTGCTACTGAGTGGAAACAACCACTTTTGCGTTTAGATATTGGTAAGGTTTTTCAAGCAGAAGTTGGAAGCAGTGAAAATAATATACGTATGGCAATTGCAACAGCCGAAGCAGTCGCACCTTGTGTTTTGTGGATTGATGAAATTGAAAAGGGTTTAAATACAGGCGGTGGCGAAAAAGACGGCGGAACAAACTCACGAGTTTTTTCAACGATTTTAACTTGGATGCAAGAAAAAACAAAGCCTGTTTTCATCGTCGCAACAGCAAACAATATAAGCGATTTACCACCGGAACTGCTTCGTAAGGGACGCTTTGATGAAATATTCTTTGTTGATTTGCCAACACCACAAGAGAGAGAAAACATTTTCAAAATACATTTATCAAAATATCGTCAAACAAGTATTACAGATTTTAAATTACTTGCAGAGAAGTCAAAATTCTTTAATGGCGCTGAAATTGAAGAAGCAGTAAAAGAAGCAATGTTTTTATCATATGTAGAAAATCCCAATACAAATCAAATTTCGCTTAAAAATTTGTTAGATGCTATTGAACCAATTACACCATTATCGCAAACAATGAAAAAGAAAATTGATGCTTTGCGCGACTGGGCTTCTTCACGTAAAGTAAGATTAGCGAGTAATATCCAAAACAATGAACAAATGGTTTTAACTGACGAAGAAAAAGAAGAAAATGAACGAATTAAGCAGACAGGATTGACCAAGCGTGAACGAGAAGAAGATATATTTTGAATTGCTTCACATTTGCAAGCACATTGCCAAAGCCCCACGAGCCAACGCTCCAACCAAAGCTTTGACAAAGAGCTTGCAAAGCCAACGCACCGAGATAAATTGTTTTAAAAAATTTGCCGACACTTAAAAAAATAAAAAACGCTGACACACGAGCCGACAGAAAAGACAGAAATAAAATGACAATGACACGGAAACTTAGTAATGACAATGGTTTACAAGACTGGAAAACAGAACACCAGGCGGTAACAAGCGGTATAAAACATTGGGGTTTATGTGGTTACACAAGCGTTCTGCCCCGCATCAAGTTCAGTGTAACTCGACAGGATAGTAGCCCGCAATCCCCAACGATTTCATACCGCCGACCGTTACCGCCAAGTGTAAGAGACCGAAACGAACATACAATTTGCTACTTAAAGACAGAAAAAGAAAAACGAAATAATGAACAGCCCACGCACAAAACTGCACATTTGCAAGCCCCGACACACAAGCCGATGCTTCAGCTTGCAAAAGAGCAGTTTTTTTGCCGACGCACTTCCGGATTAACTAACTTTGCACTATGGATAAGTTAACCAAAGAACAAAGACGTAAAAATATGCAAGCAGTTAAATCTAAAGGTTCCAAGATTGAAATTATGCTTGCCAAAGAAATGTGGAAGAAAGGTTTACGATACAGAAAAAATGATAAATCAGTAATTGGAAAACCTGATTTCACTTTTAAAAAATATAAAATCGCAGTTTTTTGTGACAGTGAATTTTGGCATGGTATGGATTGGGATAAAAAAAAACTTGAACATAAATCCAATATTAAATTTTGGCACCAAAAGATTGAGCGTAATATCCAGAGGGATAGAGAAGTAAATGAAGAATTGTTGAAAAACGGTTGGCAAGTAATTAGATTTTGGGGTAAGGATATCGAAAAGGAATTATTAAATTGCGTGATTAAAATTGAGACTGAAATAAATGAAGTTAAAAGAAAAAATATCACTTGAAGAAGTCTGCGGACAAACCTTCAAAATCAGGGTTGTTGAAGCTTCTGAATATGGAAAAGCCGCATTAACTCATTATTTACACAATCACAATAATGGGGTTTCTCAATTCTACAAAAAAGAAGCTGTTCATCATATTAAGAGAGCATTAGAATATAAATTTCCGGACGAGGACATTACTTCTAAAGTTGCAGAAGATGCTCTACAATATATGCTTTTTGATTTTAAAAAAGATGTTCCATTTCCTGAACCAGAAAAACCAAAATTCAAATTTATAGATTTATTTGCCGGTATTGGTGGCTTCCGCATAGCCATGCAAGAATTAGGAGGGAAATGTATTTTTACAAGTGAATGGGACGAACAAGCAAAGAAAACATACGAAGCAAATTTTGGAGAAGTTCCTTTTGGCGACATTACAAAAGATGAAACTAAAAGATTTATTCCGGATGGGTTTGATGTTTTATGTGCAGGATTTCCTTGTCAGGCATTTTCTATTGCAGGAAAACGAGGTGGTTTTGAGGACACAAGAGGAACACTATTTTTTGATGTTGCAGAAATAATTAAAAAGAAAAAACCGAAGGCTATCTTTCTTGAAAATGTAAAAGGATTAGTAAATCACGATAAAGGAAAAACACTAACAACAATTCTTAATGTTTTGAGAAATGATTTAGGTTATTATGTTCCAGAACCTCAAATAATGAATGCAAAGGACTTTGGTGTTCCCCAAAATCGTGAACGCATTTATATTGTTGGATTTCGAAATGATTTAGGTATTGAAAGTTTTGAATATCCGAAGCCTTTAAATAAATCTGTATCGTTTGAAGATATTAAAGAAGAAAAAACAGTATCAGTAAAGTATTATCTTTCTGAGACTTATCTTAATACATTAATCAATCATAAAAAACGACACGAAAGTAAAGGAAATGGATTTGGTTACGAAATTATTCCCGATTCAGGTACAGCTAATGCTGTTGTTTGTGGAGGTATGGGAAGAGAAAGAAATTTAGTTTATGACCATAGATTAGAAGATTTTACTCCGGTAACTCATATAAAAGGCGAAGTAAATAAAGAAGGAATTAGAAAAATGACTCCAAGGGAATGGGCAAGATTACAAGGTTTTCCTGATAATTTTATTATTCCTGTTGCAGATGCATCTGCATATAAACAATTTGGTAATTCTGTTGCTGTCCCAGCAATTCATGCAACAGGTAAAGAAATAATTAAAAGGATTTTAGCTTATGTTGACAGGAAATAAAGGTGAATGGAGTGAAATATATACTCTACTTAAAATAATATCAGACAAAAATTTATTTGCAGGTGATAGCGACTTAAATAAAATTGAAAGTTTAATTTTTCCCATTATTAAAATACTGAGAGACGAATCAAATGGAACATACGAGTATGCTTACGATACTGATTTAGTGATAATTAAAGGAAATGAAGAAGAATTTAGAATTCCTATTTCACAATTTCAAGAAAAAGCAGTTTTGTTACTATCAAAACTAAAAGAAACAACATCAGCAACTTTTTCAATTCCCGAAATTGAAAGTTTCATTAATTCCTTTAACTGCGTTTCACTTAAAGCCAAGTCGTCTGTAAAAAGTGATATTAGAATTGTAATACACGACCAACGAACAGGAACAACCCCTGAACTCGGTTTTAGTATAAAATCTCAACTTGGCGGTGCTTCAACACTATTAAACGCAGGTAAAACAACAAATTTTATTTACGAAATTGAGGACACTGTTTTATCCGACAATCAAATTATAGAAGTCAACGAAATTGATTCTAGAAGTAAAATCAAGGATAGGATTGAGAAGATTAAAGACTTTTCAGGAACGTTTAGCTTCATACAAACGGAAAGCTCAATTTTTGGAAATAACCTTACTTTAATTGATAGTGCATTACCCAAAATATTAGCAGAAATTGTTTTTCTTTTTTTTACATCAGGTCATTCAAAGACAATAGATTTAGTTGGTGAGATTTCAAAAATAAATCCACTTGGTTTTAATCTTGAAACAAATCATCCTTTCTATTCCTATAAAATAAAACGCTTTTTAACAGACATTGCTTTAGGTATGATGCCTTCAAAGGTTTGGACAGGAGAACTTGACGCAACAGGTGGTTATTTGGTTGTAAAAGAAGACGGAGAAATTTTGTGTTACCACATATACAACCGAAATGAATTTGAAGACTATTTGCTTAACAACACGAAACTTGAAACAGCAAGTAGCACAAGACACGATTTTGGAACTGTTTACAAGGAAGACAATAAACAGTATTTTAAGTTGAATTTGCAAATTAGATTTTTGAAGTAATGCCAACGCTTCACAGCCACACACATTGCCAAGCCCCACGAGCCAACGCTGAAGCCAAAACTTGTCAAAGAGTGTGTCTGTTCCAACACACGGCAGACAGGAAAGTAGTAGCAAATTGATAGAAAAATGATATAAGTGATTGAACACCAGGCGGTAACATCGTGTATAGTGCATTTGGCGGATAGTGCTAATTTCAAGGGTATTACACCCAATAAACTTTGTAACGGTTTGACAGTTTCGTGCTTCGAATCGCCAAACGACACCATACACGTAACCGTTACCACACATTTTAAAAAACGACAACGACATCAAATAAATTACAAATATGGCAGGATTTCAAGCACCAATAACAATCCATCAAGCGATTGACAGAATTCGTAAAAACGAATATCTATTACCAGCATTTCAACGAGAATTTGTTTGGTCATCAGACCAAATTGAAAAACTCTTCGATTCATTAATGAAAGGTTATCCAATAAGTTCAATGCTTTTTTGGAAAGTAAAAGGAGAAACAAAAACAGACTTTCGTTTTTATCAATTCTTAAAACAGTATATTCAATTCCACAAGACACATAATGAATCTACAAATACTGACCAAGTAAATGATTTTCACGCAATTCTTGACGGTCAACAACGCTTGACAGCGTTGTTCATTGGATTATGTGGAAGTTATGCCTACAAAGAATATAGAAGAGCATACGCATATAGTGAATGGAGCTATCCAACAAGACATCTTTATTTGAATATCAGTAAAACATATTCTGAAGAAGAAAGCGACAGAGAGTTTATTTTCTCTTTCATAGACAAAGCAGTATCAAAAGAAAAGGATTTGTTTTCAGACAATGAAAACAATAAATGGTTCAGAGTTGGTCGAATACTATCACTGCATCAAGACGAAAATTACGATTTAGATGATTTTGCAGAAGAACAGGAATTAGACAAAGAGTCAAAAAAAATGCTCAAACGACTGGATAAAGTCGTGCATACAGACTTGATTATTAATTACTATGAAGAAGACGACCAAAAACCTGACAAGGCTGTAAATATATTTGTTCGAATAAATTCAGGTGGCACATATCTTAGTTTTTCTGATATTTTAATGTCTATCGCAGTTGCGAATTGGAAAGAAAAAGATGCAAGGAATGAAATTTACAATTTAGTTGATAATATTGGAAGCAAAGGCTTTAATATAAGCAAAGACTACGTTTTAAAGGCATTTCTGTTTTTATATCACAAGGACGTTCGTTCGATGATTACAAGTTTCAATAATGGATTTATTGTGAAAATTGAAGAGAATTGGGAAAAAATTAGAAATTCAATTCTCAGTTTGTTTGACCTTGCAAAATCATACGGGTTGACTGATTATACCTTAACATCTTACAATGCAACACTTCCAATTTTATATTATCTATATCACCGTGACATATACGAAGATTTTGCGACTAAGAAATGTTATGAAACTGAAAGAGAATCTATTCGTCGTTGGCTGTTTTCTATTCTTTTGAGAAAAACTTTTGGCGGTCAGGGAGATGCGGTATTAACACAAGCGAGACGAGCATTTACTAATGACATTGAAAATGAATTGATTAAACCATTAAATGATTTCCCAGTTAAAGAAATTAATACGGAAATTAAAAAACTTACTGACGTTGGTGACGACTTTATTGAAGAGTTGTTACTCACTCAAAAAGATTCGAGATATAGTTTCCCAATATTGGCAATGCTCTATCCTGATATGGATTATAAAAACAATAACTTTCATCAAGACCATTTGCATCCAGCATCAACTTATGACCAACTAAAACAAGAGCATAAAGATAAGTTCGGGTGGACGGTTTACAATTCAATACTAAACCTTCAAATGCTTGATTCAAATGAAAATATGTCAAAAAATGCCACCCCATTGGACAGTTGGATAACTGAACAAACAAAAAATAAAGACAAGGACAGATTTATTGAAAGTCACTTGATTCCTAAGGTTGATTATTCTTTGGGTAACTTTGATACTTTCATCATTGAGAGAAAGAAAATTTTGATTGAAAAATTGAAAAATATATTGAATTGAAAGAAAAACGTGTGGTAACATCGTATATAAAACATTTGGCAGTCAGTGGGTTATCGAGCATTTCAGCTCGTGTCAAAAGTACTTGTAACTTGACAGGAAAGTGCTTCGAAATGCCAAACGTTTCATATACGTAACCGTTAGCGTTCATTGTAAAAAGACAAAAAACAGACGACAGAATGACAAAGAAATTTTTGCTGCATAAGGACAAAGAAAAAGGAAACCCATCGCACATTCAGGCACATTTGGCTGCCCCAACGCACAGGCGACCGCTTCGCAGCCAAAAGAGCCTTCATTTTGCCGACACACAAAACAACCAAGAATTAAATTGTATTTTAGCATTCAACGAACAATAGAAGAATAATAATGATTGACAAAGCAAAAAATAAAAATTTACAAGAAGCAAAAATCAACAAAAAGGATGAGTTTTACACTCAACTTTCTGACATTGAAAGAGAATTAAAGTATTACAAAAAGCACTTTAAAGATAAAGTTGTTTACTGCAATTGTGATGACCCAAGAGTAAGCAATTTCTTTCATTATTTCTCATATAATTTTGAAAAGTTTGGACTTAAAAAACTCGTTGCTACTTGTTATAAAAACCAAAATATGGACTTGTTTAGTCAAAACGATGCTGAACAAGCGATTTATCTGGAATATACTGGTGACAAAAACGGAAACAATATTCCAGACCCCACAGAAATCGGCATTAAAAAACTTAAAGGTGACGGAGATTTTAGGAGCAAAGAATGTATTGAGCTTTTAAAACAAGCGGACATCGTTGTTACAAACCCACCTTTTTCCTTATTCAGAGAATATGTTTCACAACTTATTGAA